>SDBT01002455.1_pt1 | contig 32810 bp, 22 predicted proteins | sample 2277101 | NCBI WGS metagenome assembly SDBT01 (sample SAMN10404973, study PRJNA504765) | marine sediment metagenome | isolation source: marine sediment core GS10_PC15, 103 cmbsf | place: Arctic Ocean: Southern Knipovich Ridge | collected 2010
CGAGGGGCGGGCTGCGAAAATTTCGAACGACGGTGAGAAATTATTTGTAGCCACAAGTGCCGACCGCAGTGATGTTTTGCGAGTACGCAAAACCACGAGGGGCGGGCTGCGAAAATTTCGAGCTGGATTTTGCCGGGGACAAAGTCCAGAGTGAGAAATTATTTGTAGCCACATATCTAAAATAAGCCCACTGCTGGGCTTTTTTAGTTTTTGTGCCGACCGCAGTGATGTTTTGTCAGCAGGCAAAACCACGAGGGGCGGGCTGCGAAAATTTCGAACGACGGTGAGAAATTATTTGTAGCCACAAGTGCCGACCGCAGTGATGTTTTGTCAGCAGGCAAAACCACGAGGGGCGGGCTGCGAAAATTTCGAACGACGGTGAGAAATTATTTGTAGCCACAAGTGCCGACCGCAGTGATGTTTTGTCAACAGACAAAATACGAGGGGCGGGTAAAAATTAAGAAAAAGTGTTATTTATGTTAGTATAGTTGTGAGAGTTAGTTTCAACACTCATGTTTATACTATCATACTATGGAAAACAAGAACAATAAAGAAATTGGGAATAAAATAAAAGTCTTTCGAGTAAAGCAAGGATTGACACAGGACCCTCTTGCGAGAAAGTGTGATATTCTCTACACAACGCTGACAAAGATTGAATCAAATGTGATAACAAAACCGTCAATCCAAACAGTGATGAAAGTCGCTGCGATTTTGGGTGTTAGTGTTGATAATTTAATGAAATAAGCAATTTTATGAAAAAAATTAGCGGATTTTGTTTTTTGATAAATTTAAATTTTGGAAGAAAAAATAACGTATGAATCTCAAAATGATTTTGAATATTGCATTAGGACTTGTCTTGTTTTTACTCTTCACCTCGCTCTGGGGTTTTTATAGTTCCATAAAGCCGCCGAAAATTATTTCCAACATTACCCCAAAAGATTTAGGGCTTGATTATGAAGAGATATCATTTATAACCAGTGACGACATTAAACTAGTTGGTTGGTGGTTACCAAATAAAAATTCGGTTGCAAAGACGCTGGTACTGCTTCATGGTTATCCGGCGGATAAAGGCGACATTTTGCCGGTGCTTTCGTTTCTAGCAGAAAAATACAATCTTTTATTATTCGACTTTCGTTATTTAGGACAAAGTGAAGGTCACTATTCGACTGTCGGCGTCAAAGAAACAGAAGATCTTCAGGCGGCAATTAATTTTCTTAAGTCCCGTGGTGTTAGCGAAGTGGGCGTATGGGGATTTTCTATGGGCGGCGCAGTCGCTTTAACAACCGCGGCAAAGGTTCCGGAAATCAAAGTAATTATTTCCGAATCAAGCTATGCGAGGCTTGATTTAATGGCAAATGAACTTTATCGAATACCACTTTTAAAATATCCGCTTGCAAAGCTTACGCTTTTTTGGACAAAATTATTTTTAGGAATTAATGCGGGCGAAGCAACGCCCTACGAATCGGTAAAAAATCTCAATATTCCAATCCTCTTAGTTCACTCAACCAATGACGAAGTAATTCCATTCAAACACGCTGAGCTACTTCAAGAAGCGCTAAAAAATAATCTGAAAACTGAATTTTGGTTTGAAGAAAACTTGATACATGGCCAGTTTGGTGAAGAATATCAAAAAAGAATCGGGGACTTTTTTGAAAGAAATTTATGAAATTAAAAATCAATCAACTACATAAATCACAAAAAGAAAACAGCGGAGCAGGCGGAGAATTCCTCCCCAAATTCCTCCTCCCCCGCTTACGATTTCCGAATTCAAAATTCAAAAAAGATTAGCCGAGTGTTTTGCGAAATCCTTTCTCCAAAAAATAGTTTTCGAAAAACCGAGTCCGCATTGTTCCGCCACCTGCCCGAATATCTTTTCGGGCAGAACACTAAAAAAAATATCCTTTCCTTTTTAGAAGAAATTAGTCGCGCAAAGTGTATGATTACAGCACAAATATTACTAAAGACCAAGTAATTCACTTATTCTAGACTTATCAAAGCCTGTAATAAGCTCCTCACCGATAATTATGAGAGGTACACCCATTTGTCCACTTTTCTCTACCATTTCCTTCCTTTTCTCCATATCTGAAGCCACATCATGCTCTGTATAAGCAATATTGTTTTCCTTAAAAAAAGCTTTTGCCATCTTACAAAAATGACATGTTGGAGTTGAATAAATTGTTACATTTTTCATAAATTTTTTGTTTAAACTCTAACAATATCTGTCGAAGTCCCAAGCTAAAAGCATCAAGATTACTATTAATTATCTAAATTATATCATAGTTGCTAAAATAATAAAATAAAGTTATTGTTTCTTATTTCCAAGTGCCATAATAATTTTAATAACGGTATCGGGATTAAGAGACATACTCTCTATCCCCTCCTTTGCAAGAAACTGTGCAAATTCTGGATAGTCTGATGGCGCTTGACCACAAATACTAATATATTTTCCTTTTTCTTTACATTTACGAATTACATCAGCTATAAGTTTTTTGACTGCAGGATTATTTTCATTTGCAATATGGGTAACTATGCCAGAATCACGATCAAGTCCTAATACTAATTGAGTTAAATCATTAGAGCCAATTGACATGCCATCAAAAATTTCAAGAAATTCATCTGCTAAGATAATATTAGAAGGAATTTCACACATTACATAAATTTTTAATTTTTTATCTTTAATGCGACTTAGTCCATACTCTTTCATTACTTCTATGACCTTTTTTCCTTCTTCTGGTGTTCTACAAAATGGAATCATCGGAATTACATTTGTAAAATTCATATCTTCTCGCACAATTTTCATAGCCTTACATTCAAGACCAAAAGCTTCTTTAAACTTTACATCATAATAACGAGAAGCACCACGCCAACCCAACATTGGATTTTCTTCCTCGGGTTCATATAGTTCACCACCTATAAGTGTGCGATACTCATTTGTTTTAAAATCTGAAAGACGAATAATTACATCTTTTGGATAAAATGTTGCAGCGATTTTTGCAATTCCTAGTGCTAATTTCTCTACATAAAAATCTTCTTTATTTTTATACCCTAATGTCAATTTATCAATTTCTTTAATTGTATTACGAATATAAGATGCGTCTTTACCCCTTTCTTTTTGAGTAGATAATTTTTTATAATTAATTAAAGCATTTGGATGAATACGAATATGTGAAGCAATAATAAATTCTAAACGCCCCAAGCCAACTCCTTCTACAGGAAGATTGTAATTCTTAAATGCCTCATCTGGAGAACCAAGATTTAACATAATTTTTGTTTTTGTTTTGGGTATTTTATCTAAGTGATGTACTAATATTTTAAATGGAATAATACCAGTATATACATTACCAACTTTGCCTGAAGAGCAATCTACTGTTACTTCTTGCCCATTTTTTAATACCTTTGTTGCATTATTAGAGCCTACAATACAAGGAATACCAAGCTCACGTGACACAATAGCTGCGTGAGATGTTCGCCCACCCTTATCTGTCACAATAGCCCCAGCAATTTTCATAATTGGCTCCCAGTCTGGGTCAGTAATTTCAGTTACTAATACTTCTCCTTTTTTAAATGAAGAAATAGTTTTTGCATCACGCAAAATACGAACTTTACCACTACCAATCTTAGAACCAACTGCAATACCTTTTACTAATACTTTACTTGTTTTCTGTAATTTATATTCTTTTATTACATTTTTATCCTCTCCAGAACGAACTGTTTCAGGACGTGCTTGCACAATAAAAAGCTCACCAGTTTTTCCGTCTTTTGCCCATTCAATATCCATCGGCTGATAATATTTATGTTTTTTTGAAAAATATTTTTCAATTTGTAAACACCATTTTGCTAACTTTATAGTTTCTTTATCTGTAATGCAGAATTTTTGTTGGTCTTGTAAAGAAACTTTTTGATTCTTTGTACCATCTTTAGCATAAATAAGCTTTATATTTTTCTTACCAATATTTTTACCAATAATGGGATTTTTACTGCCATTCTCTAAAGTTGGTTTAAAAACTATAAATTCATCAGGAATAACTTTACCTTGCACGATAAATTCTCCAAGACCATAAATACCATTTATAATTATAATTTTATCAAAACCTGTTTCTGTATCTATTGTAAATGCTACACCTGAAGAAGATAGGTCAGAACGCACCATTCGTTGAACACCAACAGAAAGAGCAGCATCAAAATGCGAAAATCCTTTATCTGTTCTATATGAAATAGCCCTATTGGTAAAAAGCGAAGCAATACATTTTTTTGTCGCAATAAGTACATTTTCAATACCATGAATATTAAGATAAGTTTCTTGTTGACCAGCAAAAGAAGCACCTGGTAAGTCTTCAGCTGTTGCCGAAGAACGAACAGCAACGGCACTATTTTTCCCATATTTCTTCCCTAGTTCTGTATATGCTTTTGTAACTGCATCTTGAAGACTTTGTGGTAAACTAGCTTTTAAAATTATTTCACGAACTTTTTTTCCGCGAATTTGAAGATTACGAATATTGTGTGTATTAAGATCAGAAAGAATTTCTTTTATTTTTTTATCTAATCCTGTTTCTTTAAAAAAATCACGATAAGCATCAGCAGTAAGGGCAAATCCGTCTGGTATATTTACACCAAGTGGTACAAGATTAGAATACATTTCTCCAAGCGCAGCATTTTTACCACCCACACTTGCCACATCGTCAATCCCTACTTCGCTATACCATTTTATAAAATTCTCTGTTTTTTTCTTTGTCATATGATTTTTGCTCAAAATCACGTCGTGTAATTGATTCTGTGAATCATGTCGCATTCTCCTTTAAAATGCGACCTGAAACACGACGCTATTACATTAAATAATAATTAATAATTTGCAATTTGTATTAATCTCTTATATTTTACCATTCTTTCAGATTTTATAGGAGCACCAGATTTTAAACCAAAACAACCAAAAGCAAAAGCTAAATCTGCAATAAAATCATCATGGGTATCTTCACCCCTATGACTAACAATTAACTCAATATTATTTTCTCTGGCTAATTTCATAGTTTCAAGTGTTTCAGTTAGTGTACCAATCTGATTTGGTTTTATAATTATTGCATTTATACTATCCTTCTTTATTGCTTTTTCAAGAAGAATTTTATTTGTCACAGTTAAATCATCTCCAACTACTAAAAAGTCCTGATTATTTTCTTTTAATTCTTTAAAACCATCAAAATCTTCCTCTTCAAATGGATCTTCAATAGAAAGTAAATTAAATTCTTTAATTAAAGAAGCATATATATTCATTAATTCTTCTTTAGAAACAGTTTTATTATCAATTGTATATAAATTATTACTATAAAAAGAAGAAGCTGCAACATCTAAAGCAAGCCTAACCTTGTCTTGTAAATTATTTTGTTTTATTGCTTCACTTAAATATAAAAGGGGTTTTCTTATATCACTTATTTTTAATGCAAAACCTCCCTCATCACCCAAAATAACAGATTCTTCACCTAATTCTTTCATTATTATTTCTTTTAAAGTATCTTGTATCTTAATTCCAATATTAAGTGCCAAAGCAACATCTTCAACATTAGGCACAATATGATATTCTTGAAAAGCTAGATGATTATTAGTATGCTTACCTCCTTCAATTAAATTCATAAAAAGATACGGTATTTTACGAGACATTTTTATTTCTGCAAGAGTTTGCAAATATTCAAAAATTTCTTTCTTAGAAATCTTCGCAGCTACTTTAGCACAAGCAATACTCACGCCAATAATTGCATTTCCACCTAAATTATCCTTATTAGAAGTTCCATCTAATTCAAGCATAATTCTATCAATTTCTTTTTGATTTAAAACATCTTGTCCAATCAGAGCTGGTGCAATTATATTTTCTACATTCCAAATAGCTTTCTTCATACCACCCTTTTTACTATCGGAACTTGCCCCGTATTGAGCTTGCTCTATTTCGGGGTCTCTTAATTCATGAGCCTCATGTATGCCTGTACTTGCTCCAGATGGCACAGAAAAACTATTAAATACATCACCAATATAAACTATTACTTTTATTGTTGAGTTTCCACGTGAATCTTTTATCTCTTCTGCTTCAATTTTACTAATGGGATAATTGAATTTTGAAATCATAATACTTTTGATTTTACCATATTTTTGATACTATTAAAAACATGACAAATAAGCTTATTGTCGCCAGAAACTATATAATGCAAAAAAGTTATAAATGGGTTCTAAGGCCAATCTTTTTTAAAATAGATTCAGAAGAAATACATGACCACATGATGGCAATGGGGCATCTTTTAGGGAAATATACAATAACTAAAAAAATAGTCAGTTATTTATTGAATTATTCACATTCCTCTCTAGAGCAAAATATCCTTGGTATAAATTTCAAAAACCCAATTGGTCTTTCAGCAGGCTTTGATAAAAATGCCATTATAAATGATATTGTTCCATCAGTTGGTTTTGGTTTTACAGAAATTGGGTCAATAACTGGTGAACCCTGCTTAGGTAATCCAAAACCACGACTTTGGCGATTAAAGAAATCAAAATCTCTAGCTGTTTACTATGGTCTAAAAAATGATGGTTGTGAAGTTATTTCTAAAAAATTAAGTAAAATGAAAAACTCCATTCCTGTTGGTATTAATATTGCTAAAACTAATAGTAAAGAAACAATTGATACTGACAAAGCTATTTTAGATTATTTTAAAGCTTATAGTATTTTTACAAATATTGGTGACTATATAACAATAAATATTAGTTGTCCAAATGCTTTTGGTGGTCAACCCTTTACTGACGATAGTAAACTTAATATCCTGCTTGAGAAAATTATGTCTATTCCTAAAACAAAACCAATTTTTCTAAAAATATCACCAGATTTAAATAAAAAAGAAATAGATGCAATAATTGAAATTGCACTTAAATTTAAAGTTGATGGTTTTGTTTGCACTAATTTAACAAAAAATCGTAATAATAAAAATATCATAGATAAAAAAGTTTCAGAATTGGGTGGATTAAGTGGAAAGGTTGTAGATGGTCTATCTGATGAATTAATTAGATATATTTACAAGAAGACCAATTCACCCCGCCTTAGCCAGGACGGGGCAAGTAAATTTATTATTATTGGTTCTGGTGGAGTATTTGGAGCAGAAGATGCATATAGAAAAATTAAGGCTGGAGCTTCACTTGTGCAACTTATTACAGGAATGATTTTTGAGGGTCCACAATTAATTAGCGATATAAATATTGGATTAGTAAAATTACTAAAAAAAGATGGTTATAAAAACATCTCTGAAGCCATAGGAACTGAGTAATTATAAATATATTATTCCTATTCGGACGTCCAATCTCCGAATACATTTTATTTCTTCGTTAATAAAATCATAAGATCAGAGACATTTGCACCAGTGGGTCCTGTAATAATCATATCGCCTACTTTTTGAAAAAAAGAATAAGAATCAAAATCTTCTAAATAATCATCAATATTTAAATCTAGCTTTTTTATATTTTCTATTGTATTTTTATCTACTATTACCCCCGCCACATCACTATTATCTCTACCGTCAGACGCAAATGATATAAAAACAGAATTATCATCAATTACCTTGTTTTTTAGGGCTTGAAGTCCCATATGAAGATTTCTTCCCCCTTTTCCAGCCTTATCTTTAACTAAAATAACTGGCTCTCCTGCAGCAAGAATAACCATATTGTTTTGTTTTGCAGAAAATATTTTTTTTATTAATTTATTAACTTCATCATATATTTCAGTTGAAATAATATTAACTTCTAAATTAAGCTCTTTTGCCTTTTTTGACATTGCTTCTATAGCAATTTCATTTGAAACTAAAACGAAATTATGAACATTGTTAAAATATTTATCTTCTTTCGGTGTCTCAAGTAAAGTAAATTCTCCTAAGTTATTTTCTGTAATAATTTTTTGAGCATCAGCAATAGTAGTATTATCTTTATAAGTTGGACCAGAAGCCACATTCTCAAAATATTTTCCAGGAATATCTGAAAAAACAAGACCAATAACAGTTGCTGGGTATGCAATTTTTACTAAACCACCACCTTTAAATAAAGAGAGGTGCTTTCTAATTATATTTATTTCATTTATTGTCTTACCAGTTTTCAAAAATGCATCATAAAGTTTGGCACCTTGAATATATTCACTGTCTGGATAATTAAGAAAAGCAGAACCTCCACCGGAAACAATTACAATAATAAGGTCTTCTTCATTTGATTGATTTACTATTTCATATATTTTTTTTCCAGCTTCTAAATTTACTTCAGATGGTCTTGGATGAGTACCTATAAAACTTTCAATATAAAGAGAAGTAATTTTACTAGGTCCAACAATAGCACCTTGTGTAATTTTATCTCCCAATATCTTTTCCAGTGCTAAAACAGCCTCACCAGAAGCTTTACCAAAACCAACAACTTTTATTTTTTCAAATTTTGCAAGATTAAACTCTTCTCCTTTTATAAATAAAATATTTTCTGCAATAGATATTGATGAATTAATGACTTGTGTCGTATTAATGGCACTAAGCCCAGCCTCAACTATTTCTAGCGCTATTTTACGATTTGGAGTATTTGCAAGTTCATTAAAATTTTTTATCAATCCCGTACGAAATTCTGTCATTGTTTCTTTTAAAATAATTATTAATGTTTCTAAGTATATTTCGATATTTCGTTCGGGATCAATCCTTGTTGCATATTCATTTTAATGCACTAGATTAATAGGAGAATTAGAAATAAAGTTCTTAATGTTTTCTATTGTGGTATTTTGAATCGAAATTATCGCCTCACGGGTATAAAAAGCCATATGAGGAGAAACAATCACATTGGGCATTCTCATTAATTCATGATTTAAGGAAATCTTATCCCCGTCTTTTGCTTGTTGTAGCTCTACTTCATTCTCAATCACATCTAATCCTGCTCCAGCAATAATTTTTTCTTTTAGCCCCCAGACAAGTGCGTCAGTATCTATTAGTTCACCACGAGCAGTATTTATTAGATATACACCTTTTTTCATTTTGGAAATATTTTTCTTATTTATTAGATGATGATTTTCTTTAGTATAAGGAACATGTAAGGTTAAAATATCAGCTTGAGAAATAACTTCAGGTAAATCTTTATATTTAAAATTGTGTTCTTTCGCAAAATCTGAGTCTGGATATAAATCACAAGCCATAACATTCATATCAAAACCTTTGGCTATTTTTATCACATTCTTGCCAATTTTACCTGTACCAATAACACCCAAAGTCTTACCCTCTAAATTAAAACCCTCCATCCAAGGTAAGAAATTATAATCAAGTGTCTCTCTTAAGTAAAAATTAGCATTAGAAATATTTCTAGAAAGATTTAAAATCAAACCAAAAGTAAATTCAGCTACAGTATGAGAACCATAAGCTGGAACATTAGAAACCTTTACTCCTTTACTCTCTGCATACTTGCAATCAATATGGTTAAAACCTGTTGATTGTGTGGCGATAAATTTTAAATTGGGTATTTTGTCAATTATATTCTTGTCTACCTTTGAGTCTACAAAAATTGAAACTATGTCAGCATCTTTAGCAAGATTAACATTATCCTCAGTCAATCTTTCTTCAAAAAGGGAAACATCATGTCCAGTAAGATGCTTAGAAAAAACTTCTTGTTCTACTTGTGGTATTTCAAAAAATACGATGTTCATCTTTTTATTATATCACATTATTTAAACCAATTTTTAAACAATGAAGTAAGCCAATTTTTCTTTATTTCATTATCTAAATCTAATATTTCTTTACTGTCTACAACTATAATTAAATCCTCTCCTTCTTTCGCTAAGCCAAATTTTTCACGAATATTTTCCTCTAAACCCTTTTCAGTTTTCAATCCTATAATATCATTGGATAATTGCTCTTTATTTTCTTGAAGCTCTAAAACTTTTATTTCAGCAAGTTTTCTATTTTTTGTTGTCTCTCCCATTTTTATCATAAAACGAAAAATACTAAAAACAAAAAAAATAAGTAAAATACCCAAAAATATTAAAACGGGCCAAGATTGTATAATATTTTTAAATGCCCCCTTTTCTTGAAAATTTCTCATAATATGATATATTTATTATATGCTTTTCAATAAAAAACATCAAAAAAATATAAGAAGAATTTTTGCAGTTATAGGAATACTGGTTATCATTAGTATGATATTGCTATATTCACCAATTTTTAGTCTATAGTAAAAGTTTTAATTAATTATTTCTTCCTCCAGAGCGCATCATTTTTAAAAACACACCCTGTGGTATATTCACTCTTCCACGCTCTTTCATTTTCTTTTTACCCTTTTTTTGTTTTTCCCTTAATTTCATTTTACGGGTAATGTCGCCACCATACATATGTTGGGTTACGTCTTTTTTCATGCCTGAAACAGTGCGAGATGAGATAATACGACCCAGTGCTTTACCTTGAACTTTTAAAGTAAACATCTGTCTTGGTAAGAGACTATGTAATTTTTCTACTACTTTTTCTGCTTCCTCTTCTACTCTTTTTTTAGAAACAACCCTAGAAAAAGCAGGAACTACTTCATCAGCTACTAAAATATCAAGCCTAGTTACATTTGCTTTTCTTATTTCATTTAATTCATAGGAAATGGAAGCATAGCCTGAAGAAACACTTTTTAATTCATCAAAGAAATTACGCATAAGCTCACGCAATGGCATCTCAACTGTAATAGATGATCTATTGTCTCCAAAATTATGGGTCTCTCCTACTTCAGCTTCATGTTCAAAAAGAAGTTGCATAATTCCCCCCAAGTATTGAGCTGAGGTAATTATTTTAACTGTCACCCACGGCTCATGCACAGACTCAATATTACTATCATCCGGAAAAAAGTGTGGGGAATATATTTTTTCTTTTTTACCTTTCTTATTTACTACTTCATAAGTAATAGAGGGGGTAGTAATTACTAAATTTAAATTAAATTCTCTTTTTAATCTCTCAGTTATAATTTCTAAATGAAGCATACCAAGAAAACCACAACGAAAACCTCTTCCTAGTGATCCACTTGATTCTTCTTCATAAGAAAAAGCAGAATCAGAAAGCTTGAGTTTGCCTAATGATAATTTAAGCTCCATAAAATCATCTGCATCTTCTGGAAAAACAGAAGCCCAAACTACTGGTAAGGCCTGCATATATCCAGGAAGTGGACTAAGAGGATTTTTAAACATTGTAATGGTGTCTCCAACAGATGCAATGCCCGGCTTTTTTATACCAGTAATAATGTATCCAGTATCACCAGAAGAAAGATTATCGCGTGGTGTTTCTTGTGGTGAAAAAGTACCAACTTCAAGAGAATTAAATTTTTCGCCTGAAACAGAAAACATTAAACTATCACCTTTACGAACTTGGCCATCTAAAATTCGTACAAAAACAATCACTCCTTTATGATTTGAATATTTAAAATCAAAAACAAGTGCACGTAAGATATTTTCCCCAGAATATGTTTCTGTTGGTGCTGGTATAGTCTTTATTACTTCTTTAAGTAAATTTTCAACTCCCTTTCCTGTGCGACCAGATATTAAAAGTACTTCATCTGCACTATAATCTAAAAGTTGCATTACTTCCTCTTTTACCTCGTCTATTCTAGCAAGGGGTGAATCAATCTTAGAGAGCACAGGAATGATTTTAAGGCCTCCCTCACGCGCCATAGCAAGCGTAGTCAGTGTTTGAGCCTGTATTCCTTGTGTAGAGTCAACGAGTAAAATAGAGCCTTCTACAGCCTTTAATGCACGAGATACTTCATAAGAGAAATCTATGTGTCCAGGAGTATCAATTAGGTTAAAAATGTACTTTTCTCCATCTAATGTGTATTCCATTCGCACGGGTTGCATTTTTATAGTAATTCCCCTTTCACGTTCAAGCTCCATAGAATCAAGAACTTGATCACGCATTTTACGCTTTTCTATAGTATGTGTAATTTCAAGCATCCTGTCTGCCAAGGTACTTTTACCATGATCAATATGAGCTATTATTGAAAAATTTCTAATATATTTTAGATCCATAGAGCTATATTAACAGAAAATTGGAAAAATTTCAGCTTCCGGACAAGGTTAAACCTTGTCCGAATATTTTTGACAAATTTAATATATGGTATATTATAAGCTTAAGTAGTTCTTCTTCCAACTTGATAGAGCGACCCTGGATACAGGGTCAGGAGATCACAATGCCCTACACACATGAAGATGTACAACTCGCGATTCTCGGTTCCCGCTCCTCGAATCAGATGAGGACGGAAATCCATGAATTCCTCTCAATGTTCGTCAACCCCTACGAAGAGGCTGCACGAAAGAAGTATGGGAAGTTCCAGGAGCTGAGCCGCGTACAGCTCAACGGTTGTGAGCTGGTTATTGCAACCAACAAGAGCGGACTTGGTATTGCCGTAGTTGATCCAATTGATACCCGATACCAGACTATTGAAAGCCTCCGCATGAGATGCGTTGAAAATGTCTGGTTAAATCTCCACAAATTGCTCGATGCCCTGGTAGAGCTCGTGCCAGAGATTCAGAACAACATCGACTTCTTTAGAGATATTGGTCGACGTACCGCTGCCCGCGACACCTCATCTTGAGATCGCCCTTGCCTGCTCTCCATGGGACATAAACCATCATCATCGCTCGGAAAAAGGAAGTCGCTCGACTCACCTTGCCGAGCGACTTCCTTTTTTACCTCATGACAAGGTTAAACCTTGTCATTATTTTTAAACTTTAGCCATTCTTTTATAAAATATTTAAATCTTAATTTTGACTGAAAATATTCTGGAAATTCAAACATGTTAAGAATTTTATTTTCCACCCGACAAATTCCAACAAGGTCTAAATAGCTTGAATATCTATATTTATTAAGATATTTTTTAGCTTGACTTAAATTTTTAATTCCATCTTCTTTCCAATTAGAATCAATTAATTTAATAGGATTTAAATTTATATAAGCAAAAAGATATTTCAAATAAACATCTTCAGTAATATGTCGTGCCTTAAATGTGCCTTGAAAAAGTGACCCACTCCTATCATGCTTTTTATTAAAATACATTGTATAAGCTGTTTGTAGTTTTTGCATAAAAAGACTAATACCTCCCTCTATTTTCTCACGAACTAATATATGAAAATGATTAGACATTAAACAATATGAACCAATACTAACTAAATTTTCCCCTTTTTTCACTTGAAAAATTTCTGACAAGGTTAAACCTTGTCTTAAATAGTCGCCTAAATCCACTTTAGTATTACTATTACATAAATAAAGCAAAACCAAAAAACGAGAATACTCATTTATGTTTGTAAAAACTATCCTCTTATCAGAACCCCTGTTGTATAAGTGGTAATATTCACCGAGTGAAAATTCTATATTTCTCGTCATTTCAATATTATAGAAAACAAGGTTTAACCTTGTCAACTTGTTGGGATATTATTCTAAAAATCCACCCGTTTGATGATTCCAAAGATTAGCATAAAAACCATTTTTCTTTAAAAGCTCTTTATGTGTTCCTTGTTCAACAATATCTCCTTCTTCAAGAACAATAATTCTATCCATTTTTTGAATAGTAGAAAGTCTATGAGCTATGACTATAGTAGTCTTATTTTTTATAAGATTATCAAATGCATCTTGAATATATGACTCACTAACACTATCAAGTGAACTAGTTGCCTCATCAAGAATAAGAATTGGTGAATTTCTAAGCATTACACGAGCTATTGCTATTCTTTGTCTTTCTCCTCCAGATAACTTAATTCCATGTTCTCCCACAAAAGTATCATAACCATGTTTTAAATTTAATATAAATTCATTAGCATGAGCCTTTTTAGCAGATTCAATCATTTCCTCATTACTAGCTTCTGGTCTACCATAAATAATATTATCTTTTATACTTCGATGAAATAAAACAGGTTCTTGAGGAACATAAGAAATTACCTTTCGTAAATCATCTTGTAAAACTGAACGAATATCTTGTCCATCAATTTTAATTTTTCCTGATGATACATCTACAAATCGTAAAAGTAACTTAGAAATAGTAGATTTTCCAGCCCCAGAATGCCCAACAAAGCCAACTTTTTCACCTGCTTTTATTTTTAAATTAAAGTTATTAAAAACCTTCTGACCAGAATCATAAACAAAAGAAACATTGTTAAACTCTATTTTTCCATTTTTTATATTTATAATTTCTGGCTTTATTGGATCTAGAATATCTGGCTCAGTTTCAAAAATATCTATAATTTCTTTCATGTCTGCGGTAGCTTCAATAAATTTAGTAATGGTTTTACCCAAGTCCCACAATCTTTCAAAAATTATAATCATATAGGTTTGAATAAGAACAACCATACCAGTTGTCATTTCATTAGAAATCCAAAGTTTTATAATTAAATATAGAACAAAAGCTTGAATAATTGTCATTAAAACCGCCTGTAGAGCTTCTTGCGTAATTCCAAAATACCAAGATTTATTTCTATGTTCTTTTTCATCAAGTGTCATCCTACTAAAAGAAAGCTTTTCTTGATTAGTTGCAGAAAAAACCTTTAAAGCAAATATATTGGAGAATACATCGGCAATTCTTCCACCCACACGAGAACCAGCTTCTGCTTTTTCAATATCATATTTCATTCTTCTTTTAACAAAAAGAGAAATTATTATCATGTAAATAAAAACCCAAAGTAAAAAAATTAAAGCTACAAAAGGAGCTTGTGTGAAAAGAACAATAAAAATACCAAATAAAATAATAAAGGTACTCCAGAAACTAAAAATAAGTGTATCATGCATTCTTTCAAAGGCTCGCACAAAGCGTCTAGACTTGGTAACAAGACTACCAACAAAGCGATTAGAAAAAAAACCATAGGAATTTTGTATTATTTTCCCAAAAGAATAATCTGAAAGTTCTCGTATTACATTGCTCTGAAAATAAACTATAGTCCATGCTCCAAGTCGTGAAAAAATATTTCCACCCACCATTATTAAAATATTTATAATAACAAGGTATCTAAGCTGAGAAGCAAGAACTTCTCTGGCAACAGAAGAGTTAGATATAACATCAATAATTTTTTTGAAATATACAACACTTAAAACAGACACAAGGAACATCCTGAGTGCATAAAATACAAAAGTAAAGTAAAAAGACCATTTATATTTTCGTATTTGTGGCCAAATATGCTTATTTATCTTTGAAAATAAAGACATTTAATGATTCTAGCAGAAAAGAGCCTTATTTCAAACCCCCACATCTTTCGTTCTATCGTTTCAGGTCATATAATAAGAATATGTATTATGTATATATTTTAAAAAGTCTAAAAGATAAAAAATTATATATTGGTTCAACCAGTGATCTGAAACGAAGACTTTCGGAACATAATAATGGTCTTGGTCGTTCAACGAAAGCAAGAAGGCCATTTGAAATTCGTTATTATGAATCTTATTTAAATGAGCATGATGCTAAAAAAAGAGAATATGCTCTCAAGAAAGATGGAAAAGCTCTTGGACAACTAAAAAGAAGAATCTCCGAAAGTCTTCAATAGAACGAAAGGTGTGGGGGTCAAACCCCCCATACCTTTCTTGGTATCACTAAAGGGTGTGGGGGCAAAGCTTCTACTATTATTATATAAAATAAACTATAGTCCTTCTTGAGAAGGAGCGATAACTTCGGCACGCCAGAATTTAGTCTTGAGAGTTTTTATTAAATCAGTTAATTCTTCATTCTTTAATAAATACAGAACAACAAAACCAACAAGTATACCGAATACAGATGAAATGAATCCTTGCAAGAAAATTCCTAAAAATGTTGTAGTACCTAAAATTGGTGACAAGAAGTTTAAACCTAAATAAGTGAAAAAACCCATAAAGAAAGAAGCGCCTAAGCTTTGGAAAAATGTCTTAGATATAAAAGACCCTCCATTCATAAATTCTTTTTTAGCAAAATACCAATGAATAATAAAATTAATAATGGTACCCAGAGAATAAGCAAGTGGCAACATTAAAACTTCTGTTCCGGCAATACCTGAAACCTTTAGCATTGATTCTATAAAGTATTGGAAAAATATAAAATTCTTAAATAAATAAATAAGAACATAAGCAAAAAATACAATAGAAATAGAAGAAAATAAATTAATAAAAAGTGGAGTCTTAGTATTCCCTTTTGCATAATAAGCTCGAGATAAAAGAGCAACCATTCCTTGTGCAAGAATTGAAATAGAAAATATAGCTAATGATGCCGCAACTAATCTAGTATTTTCCCAAGAAAAGGATGGCGAACCCAATATTACACGTACAATCTGTGCACGAACTACAATAAAAATAAAAGTAATGGGTATAGACCAGAAGACTATCGCTCTAGCTGCTTTTCTTAAATGATCTTTAAACTCTTCATGTTTACCAATAGAGAAAGATTTTGCTAAGGTTGGAAATGCTGCAACTGCATAAGATATACCAATAATATTTAATGGTACTGATTGAAGATTAAAGGATAGATTAAATATAGAAATAGAGCCACTTTTTAAAAATGATGCAAATGCAATTATTGCAAGCAAGGCAAGATTATTCATTGAAAGACCAAGTGTCCTGGGAAGAGAAGTAAGAACTGCTGCTTTAATCTCTTTAAAATTAATAGACAGAGAAAATTTTGGAGAAAAACCACTTTGTTTAGATGATATTGCCTGAATGAAGAAATGCAGAAAGGCTCCAAATACTACACCAAAGGCAAGCCCGTATATACCAAAAAGTGGATATAAAAATAAAATACCAGAAATAATTCCCAAATTATAAAAAATGGGACTTAAGGAATAAATAAGAAACTTACGAAAAAGTTGAGTAACAGTACCAAAAAGATTTGATAAGCCCATTAATATCGGCGAAAGAAGCATTATGCGAGACATTTCTATAACTTTTCCCTGAGCAATAGGAGTAAAACCAGGAGCCACAAAAGAAATTAAAAAAGGCATAAGGAAAAAAACAAACAAAGAGACTAGAATCATCGTAGAGAAAAATACAGTAAAAATATCATCCAAGAATTTACGGGCCTGAGCAGTCACAACACCTTCTTTCATTTTACCTACTAAAAAAGGTATGATGACTGTAATAGAAGCCAAAGAAGCTATAGATATAAATATGAGATCTGGAATTCTAAAAGCAGCATAATAAATATCAAGCATTTGACCTGGGCCAATAAAGTGCGCAAGTAACCTATCTCTAAATAAACCCAGAATTTGAGAAATTAAAGCAAATGACCCTAGAAGAAGCGCTGCTTGGTTTATATTTCCATATTCTTTTCCAAAAATTTTAAAAATTCTGTCTGTCCCGTACGAAATTTTAACATTTTTAATTTTTTCTTTTAATTTTTCCATCTATGAATTTCGTTCGGGATGCATCCCGTTTAATTATATGATTACATACAACAATAATTTATTTATTTAAAATAATCAAGGAAGCTCAATATTCTTCATTCACGGCCAATGACAAAACAAACAAAATTATTTTTGTAAAAAATTATGATTATTTTTTAAATTTCTTAATTTCCATCAGAAGACCCACCATCTTTTAAAGATTTTACATAATCGATGAGATCTTGATTTGAAGGAGAAATAGACAAAGCTTGTTCTGCATAAGATAATGCACTTCCACTACTTCCTTCACTGTTCGCTATTTGAGAAAGCATTATAAGAGCATCTATATAGTCCGCTTTCAAAGATAAAGACTTATTAGCAATTTCTTTTGCTTCTTTTATTTTACCGTCAGCAAAATATGCACGAGCTATAGAAAGTTGAGTGCCAGGATTAAATGGATTTAATGTTGAAGCTACTTCATATGCTTCTATTGCTTTACTATAGGCATCCTCAACACCAATTGCACCAGCTGTACTATATACATTACCAAGAGTTTGATGATTTAAGTAATTTGTTACATTATAGTTAGTCGCTCCTAATGCTCCGCTTAATGCTTGATCAAAACTAATTTGCAAATCAGCTTTTTCTGCTTCTGTTAAAGAGCTGTCTTTATTTAATAAAGAATTTAATTTTACTAAATAAACTTGTGCATAAGCTCTCATATATAGGTCATTTGTATGAAGCGATAAAGCTTTATTAATAGATGACTCGGCCACAGGTATAGAATCAGATTGTACAGCCTTTCCAAAATATGAAACAGAAGCAAGACGCTCTATGTACTTAAATGCAATTGCAGCAGACAATACCATCAAAATCACCATAGAAAGGATAAAGAAGAAACTCTTTCTGTGATTATCTAAGAATGAAAAAGTCATTTCTCCATTTTCACGATTTGAAAGTAATCCTATAAATACTCCAGTAAAAGCAAAAGCAAGTAAGAATATAACAGGACCAGTTGAATAAAGGGAAGAAGCTATGAATAAGTACAGAGCCAAAAGGAAGAAAGCTATCATTTCACGATGCATTTTATGTCTAACACTAGAAAAGAGTGATTTTACTCCAGCAAGCATAAATAATACAAAGAATACAAGCCAAGATAAAATTCCAAGGTAACCCGTAGTAGATGCAAAGGTTGGAATAAGTCCTGAACCAGAGTTAAAAGAGGTATCCCAGAATATACTAGAATTAATTGAAGACGGCTTATACATTGCCCACACTTCTCCAAACCTATTTGGACCAATACCTAATAATGGATCTTTCTTTAGAGCTTCTTTAGTAACCAACATAGTAGCACTGAAAGATGGACTTACTTCTGTATTTGATATATCTAAGCGACTTGGCAAAAATCCACCAATAAACTGACCAGACATGAAGAATAAGAGTGACACCATAACTATAGTGAAGGAAAAAGCCGGAAAATGAACCTTGCCACCCTCTACTCGCGCCTCATGAGAAAGAAATGAAATCTTGTAAACAAAAATAATTAAAGCAAAAATACCTATAAGTTCCCAAACTAACATATAGTTTACAGAAGCTACTAAAAATAAAGAAATTAAAATTAGTAATCCAAATATGTATTTAGCACGTTTTGTAATTGAAAAGAATTCAATTATAAAGAGTGACGCAAGACAAGAAAATCCAGCTAGAAGGCCAAGAGAATTAAGAGAACCTACAAGGTTGTCAGCATTTCCTCCCAAAAGCCCAAGAGAAAAAATTTCTGGCATAAAAAATCTAAGGATTTGGAAAACCATCATAACTACAGTAGATAAGATTATGCCAAATAAGAGCATCTGAGCATGTTTACTATTTCTAATTATCATAGAAGAAATAAACATAACTAAAAATGCCACAAGCATAAACCAGAAAGTACCAACATCAAAAATAGTACCGAAGAAAGACATCTGAGACGCAGAAGAGAAAAAAGATGAAAGTAAAACAATTAAAATAATTGCAAGTCCTGAAAGTAAAACAGAGGACCGCGGAAAACTAATTTTTCCATCAGAAAATCTTGCTACTGCCCAAAAAATAATTGAAATAACAAGACCCACTACTACAAGCAAGCCTTTAGAAGTTTCAATTGGTATTTTAGTGAAAGGTAAGAAGAAAATTGGTAATAAAACAATTACTAAAAACAAAGAAATAAACGAAACCTTATCTAAGATATTTGACCACATAATATATTTTTAAATTAATTTTAATAATAACGAGACACTCACTAGTGAGATTATACTACATATTCTAAAAAATAAACAACGAACAGTCAAATTACAATGTTAATAAGTCTATTCTTAATATAAATAGTCTTCTTTACTTTTTGACCAACTAAATACTTAGCTATAGACCCATTTTTAAAAGCTTCTTCTTTAACTTTATCTTCATTATCTTCCTTATTTATCATTATTTCTCCCCTAACCTTACCATTTACCTGTATTACAATTTTTATTTCATCATCTATTATCATTTTTGAATCAAAAGATGGCCAAGTAGAAATATGAATGGATTTTTTTTCTCCAGATATAAGCCACAATTCTTCTGTAATATGGGGAGCAAATGGAGCCAAAATCTGGAGAAACATTTGAAAATCCTTAATTGAAACATGTAAAGCTTTTTCTATTTCACTGGCAAGTATCATCATGGCAGATATTGCAGTATTAAAATGCATATTTTCTATATCTTCAGAAACTTTTTTAATTGTTTTGTGTAAAACTTTCTTTAATTTAATGTCACTTGTTGTTATAAATTTTCTATGACCAATCTTCCATACTTTTTCTAAAAATCTTCGAGGGCCAATAATCGCCTCACTACTCCAAGAAATAGATTGATCAAAGGGCCCCATAAACATTTCATAAAGCCTAAGTGTATCAGCGCCATAGGTTTTAATAATATCATCTGGATTAACAACATTACCGAAACGCTTAGACATTTTTCGTCCATCTTCCCCAATAATTAAACCAACAGATTGAAGTTTTTTAAATGGCTCAAGAGTAGAAACAGCTCCAATATCATAAAGGAATTTATGCCAAAAACGTGCATATATTAGGTGTCTTGTTGCATGCTCTGCCCCACCAACATAAAAATCAATTTGATTCCAGTATTTTTCCTTATCTTTACCAACCAGAGCTTTATCATTATTTGGGTCCATATAACGTAAGTAATACCAAGAACTTCCAGCCCATTGAGGCATTGTATTGGTTTCGCGCTTAAAACCACCCTTAACATTCACCCAATCAGAAATATCTGCTAATGGAGATTCCCCTGTTCCAGTTGGTTCATAAGATTTTACTTCTGGTAAAATTATTGGTAAATCTTTTTCTTTAACTGGAATAATTTTATCACCATCATGTAAAACTGGAATTGGTTCACCCCAATAACGCTGTCTTGAAAATACCCAATCTCTAAGTTTAAAAGTTGTTTTTTCTTTCCCACCAATAAATTTAATGATTTTTTTCTTAACCTCTTCTGAATCCATTCCATTAAATTTTCCAGAATTTGTTAGTATGCCTTCACCAATATAAGCAAATCCACCACTTAAAAAATATTTCCATATTATTTTGTCGTCAGGAATTGTGAGAACATTTTCGACTTCATTTTCACTAATCCATTTTAGGTCATGAAGTTCTTTCTCTTCTTCTGATATTTCTTTTTGCTCCAGATCAACAAGATTAAACACTAATGTGTGAACGTGAACTGTACGATTCACATCTTTGTGTGCAGCAAAAAATCTGGCTTGAACTTCAAGAGGTATTTTTTCTATAAATTTGACATTAGTATAACCAGTTTCTTCTTTAATTTCTCGAGTAGCAGCAACAATTTCTGATTCATCATCCTCAACACCTCCGATTATAAAATTTCTTGGTTTATCTTTTCCCCAATGATCTCCCTTCAGAAATTCAATGAGAATAGTTTTGTCTTTCTTGTTTCGAAGTATTATATGCACAACTTTGCGTTTTGTATTTTTTTTATCAGAACGTGGAGAATTTTTGACATCAAGATAATCAGGCATAATAACTTGCTGAACTAGTAAATTATATTTTTTTGCAAATTCAAAATCTCTTTGGTCGTGAGCAGGAACAGCCATAATTGACCCAGTGCCGTATTGAAGTAAAACATAGTCAGCAATCCAAACTGATATTTCTTCTTTGGTTGCAGGATTAATTGCCCTAATTCCTTTTAGCTCTATTCCTGTTTTTTCTTTACCTTCAGCAGTTCTCTCAATTTCGGTTTTACTTCTAGTTAATTTTATATATTTTTCAACTTCATCCCTATTTTCAATCTTTAGAGTTTTAACTAATTCGTGTTCTGGAGCTAAAACAGCATAAGTTGCTCCAAAAATAGTATCAGGTCTAGTTGTAAAAACTTTTATTTTTTTCGGACGTTGGACGTCTGGGGAATTTTGACGTCCAACGTCCGAAATTTTAAACTCAATCTCAGCTCCTTCTGATTTACCAATCCAATTTCTTTGACTTTCTTTAATTGATTCTGGCCAATCTAATGAATCTAAATCTTTAAGCAGTCTGTCAGCGTAATCTGTAATTTTAAGTACCCATTGACGCATAGGTTTTTGTTCTATCACAGAATTACAACGTTCACAATTACCATCTTCAAGGTCTTCATTAGCTAAGCCGGTTTTACATGAAGGACACCAATTAATCGGTTCATAAGATTCATATGCTAAACCTTTTTCAAGAAGCTTTAGAAAAATCCACTGAGTCCATTTATAAAATTTTGGGTCAGTTGTATTTACTTCTCTAGACCAATCATAATCAAAACCAAGTATTTCTAATTGCTTTTTATAACGCGCAACATTTTGAGCTACAGAAACAAATGGATTGGTTTTGGTTTTAATAGCATAGTTTTCAGCTGGCAAACCAAAAGCATCAAACCCCATTGGATGAAGAATATTTAATCCTTGCATTCTTTTCATTCTAGAAATAATATCTGTCGCAATATAACCCTTAGGATGCCCAACATGAAGACCCTCTCCAGAAGGATAGGGAAACATATCAAGTATGTAATATTTTTTTTTCTTAGAAGAATCTAAGGTTTTGTAAATTTTTTTCTTTTCCCACTCTTTCTGCCATTTTTTTTCTATTTTTTTGTGGTCATAAAACTGCATTTTAAAACTCTTGTTTATTAATCTTTAAATGGTGGATATATGTCTTTATCAATGGTTCTTTCAAAACAAGTCCTTCCAGCCTCATGCTCCCAAGATTCATTAATTCCAGAACCAGGATATGGATAAGCAATAGAAGCATTTTCTTTTCTTAAATCAATAGCCACCGGATATATTCCCCTATCATTTCCATATTCTTGCCAACCCTTTGGCATAAGCAAACTAAAAGTAGCACATAACTCAAAGGTAAGTTTGGATTTGACATTATATTCATATTTTTCTCCTTTTTTAAACAAAGGAGGAACAGGTAAAGAATATCCAGTAAGTGGATTTGCTAAAATTTCTAAACTCTCTGGTAATTCTTCTTTTTGTTGCCAATAATTTATTACTTGATATTGAATACTTTGTAAATCACCTACTCTTTTATCATCTAATCGAAGTAATCTCTGTTTTGCTGGACTTCCCATAATTGAAAAACTATAAATAACAGCAAATACTACAAGTAATATAGATATTCCACTAAAAATCATACTAGTTTTTGCTTTTTGAGTATTATTATTTAAGGTAATATAATATACACCAACTAAAAATACGACGATAAGAACAGTAATTACTTTTAATACAAATCTAGTTGTAATTTCACCAGAAATAAAGTATCTAACTAAAGCTACCAAATCAATAATTCCAACAATTGATGAAAGAAATAAGATAATGTAAATAACCCACTTTTTAATAATTTCATCTACACGTTCCATTTCCCCTTTTATAAATTTTCTCCAAAAATAAGAAACAATAAGAAAAACAGGAAAGAATATTATAAGTGTAGCTAGGGCTGCCCGAATCCCTTCATATTGATAAGTAGAATAACCATACTCATAAGAAGCATTTAATACATCTGGAAATCTTTTATTTAAAGTTTCAAAAACAAGATTAAGAAATGACGTTACTGAAGTTATTAATGTTATTAAAATACCTAGACATAAGAAGAAAAATTTTACATTTAATTTAGACTTTATTTGTGTTTGTGTTTGTGTTTCCATCTGAAATAGTATATCATATGTAAATTAAATAATGAACATGGCTCACGCAAGTGGGTCATAATAGTTATTATTATAAAAATACCTGTCCCGCCTGCCTGCGGTAGGCAGGTACTAAATTTCTGATTACGGGAATAAAGGAAAAAAATATTAATTAAAATTTTAGTAATGGGATGAGTAAAAAAATTGAAAAAGCTTCAAAAAAAATAACACACTGGATTGGTTCAACTCAGTCTATTATTATTCATACAATTTTTTTTGTAATTATTTTTGCTTTGCGACTTTTTGGAGTTTCCTCTTCTGATATATTACTTGTACTTACTACAGCAGTTTCCCTAGAAGCTATTTATTTAGCAATTTTTATTCAAATGACCATAAATAGACAAAGTAAAGAATTAGAAGAAGTTTCGGAAGATATTGAGGAAATTCAGGAAGACGTAGATGAAATTCAAAAAGATGTGGATGAAATTCAGGAAGATATTGAAGATATTGAAGAAGATGAGCAAGACGAAGAGAAAATGCTTGAAAAGATTGAAGATACCTTAGGTAAACTTATTGAAGAGGTTGTTGAGTTAAAACAACACCAACACCAAAACGTAAATAAAATTAAAAAATAAATAAACTAATACTCCCATATTCCTTAACCTATCATATATGATAGGTTAAGGAATTTTAGTTTTTACGATTATATTAATTCTTTTTTCTTTTTTCTTTTTTGAATCAGTGTATATATTGTATAAATAAGAGCTGCAAGAATTATTAATCCTACTAAAATACCAAGTAAGATGTTACCAGTTCCAAAGCTTAGAGAGTAACCGACTGCTGCCAAAAGAGAAGTTGGTGGAATATTATTCTCCGCTACTTGCTCAACCGACTGTGACGTCGTTGTGGTTGAAATAATATCTTCTGGAACAACTACTGGCTCTGTAACAGTTTTCATTGTTTCTACTGGAACAGATGTAACCGCATTAATTGTGTAATTACCACCAGTTGAGGCTGAACCTACTGATACACCCTCACCGATTATATCAACGCCTGTGAAGCTCACAGAGGCTGTGCTGGTACTTCCCGCCTTAACTGATACGGTGAGCAAAGTTTTATCTGCTGTAGAACAACTTGGTATGCCAATCAAAAAATGAGGATTTGAACAGGTTGGTGAAGATTGCGCCATCACACCATCTGCCATGGTTATGCTCTGGCAAGATAGATTATCAAAAACTAATGTTCCCTCAACTGCGCAAATTTTATTTCCTGATGCATTAACTTCCATTGACACATTAAAGATATTCCCAACTGTTTTCGTGAGACTGGCTGGAAAAATATTCAGAGAAGAACTCGCTGCGTTTACGGTTGTGACAAAACCAACAACTGATAAGAAGATAATGGCTGATAATATAATTTTTATTTTATTGTTTTTCATATTCATTTATTTTTTTTATAATCCCCAATTCGACATTAATAAAGCAAAATCATATTTATCAACTTTTCCATCTGCATTGAAATCAGAATTATTAGTTCCCGTCTTCCCCCAGTTAGACATCATCAAAGAAAAATCATATTTATCAACTTTTCCATCTCCATTAGCATCGCCCTTTTTAGCTGTTGTTGGTGTATATCCTCCACCACCACCGCTAACGGTATCACTAGGCACTACTATGGTTAAATTTAATTCTGTATATCCACCATTGGTGAATACTTTTGTTTGTCCAGTATCAATAGACCCAACAAAGAATTTTAAAGTTTGACCAACTCGGTTATTATCAGAATCAGTGAGAAGTAATAAGTTTGGATTATAACCATATTTACCATTACTAATAGGCACTGAGGTCACTTGAGTTTCACCAATTTTAACAATTATATTGCCACTAGTGATATCCGAACCATTAGTATACTTGGCCGTACCATAAAACTGATGCGGAATGCCCGGCGCCGCCAAGGCTAGTGAGGGAATTATGCCCATCATTACAACTAACAATCCTAGATATTTGTTTATATTTTTTCTCATGATTATAATTTAATTTCTATAATTATACATCTTTACTAGTTTAAGTCAATAGCACACCCTAAAAAGCACTGCTTATCAACTCAAGCTCTAATTATAGGTTGGATGGCGTATAGTTCTTGCCGCCAGCAGGTGACACCGAAATCCAGAATCCATCGCCTGGAAGAATCGTATCGACATTCGTGGATGCACCAGACGCATTGTTAAATCCGAACAGTGAAGTATAGTCAGTACCGGCAGTACCGATCGATTTGAAAGCATTAGTCATATTAGACGAACTTTCTCCCGGAATTTGATAATAACCGACAAGGTTCCATCCATTAGTAAGGTCTATTGAAGGTGGTGTTGTAGGGCCTTTTGTAAGTAAACTGCCAGATCCACTGATACTTGTGTCATTAGTTACGCTTATCCAATAACCGTATCCTGCTGTCATTGTAGAAAGACTAGAATGCTCAACATCATCTGGGCGATAGACAAACCACCCGCCATTAGTATCATTTGCATTTACACTCGTTGGATTATATGTCCATACTGCTTGAATACTGCTTTCAGCACTACCTAGAACAGTGCTTATACTTGTATCGTTAGGCACTACAGGAAGAGAGACAAGGTTCCATCCACCACTTGTCGAATTGAGAGTGACATCATAAAGAGTCGCTGTCGTAAACTGCCAATCGTACTCTCCTGCCAACCCATTGCCTGCTTCGTCAGTAGTAGTTGTTGTAACAGTTATTGTATATACAGTATTACTATCAAGAACTAAATCAGGTGTTAGAGTCACTGTTTCAGTACCAGATCCACTTATTACAAATGTCTCTGCGGGACTAAATGTTATGTCTCCTTCTTCAACATTCATGTTTTCATTGAAAGTAATAGTAACCACACCGCTTTCCACATTTATAGCATTTATTCCTGGCGTGTGAGAAGCAACGGTCGGAGGAATTACATCCTTAATTACAGTATCAGTCTCATCGCTACCTTGATTCCCTGTTGGATCAGTAAGAGAGATCGTCAACGTTAAAGTATCATCATCTAGAGTACTAACATCAATGTCTATAATCTGCTGATCAGCAACAGTAATGGTTCCACTTCCTTCAATAGCTGTTGTCCCAGCGTTTGTATCATCAATTGAGTAATTGTAAATTGTATCAGTTTCAGCCCCTACAAAAGTGAATGAAAGTGCAGTCTTGTTTCCGTCATTAATGTAAGTTTGATCAAGGCTAGCCGAATATCCAGCCGGAACGGTTTCATCAAACACAACACTAGAAGCATCCGTAACGATTATTACTTGCGCCCCTAGATTTCCAGCCACGTCAGTGAAGTTAATTGCAAATGCAACCAGACTTTCCGTTTCTGTGCCTGCCATAGTATACGCAGCTTCCCAAACAGTTGGACCACCGCTAACTACAGTTGTATTCCCAGCAATGGTTACAGTTGGAGTATTTATGTCTTCGTTAGAAGTAAACTCAACTGTTACAACATCACCTACTTTAGCAAGAGTTGCGCCATTTCCATTATTTGAAGTAATAGATACTGGACTTAAGGTTGGGATAGAGACGTCCACTTCCCACGTATAAGTAGTGGCAACACTTTGCCAATTACCTGCTTGATCTCTACCAAGAACGCTTAGAGTATAAGATATCTCGCTTAATTCAGCTAGTGTTATCGGTGTGGCAACAATAGTTTCTCCACTATACTCGCCTCCATCCAATTTATATTTGTAGTAAACTACATTTCCGTTTCCTACTGTAATATTTGCACTAATTTGGTCTGTAGGATTTGTAGGGAGTCCTGAAAGAACAGCTGTTGGAGCTATTGTGTCAAGGTTAAACAACTCGGGATTCGTATACCAAGAAACGAAATTTACATTACTGCTTATCGCGTCTCCACCACCAAATGGATTATCCACGTAAGTTGGCCCTTCTACACTTCCCCACCAGTTAGCAATCGCATCAAGCACAAACTCATTTGTTGGTGTTCCGATTACCTGCGCTCCGCCGCTATTCCCGTAAATTTTGTTAGAATTTAACGAAATATCGCTACTACCAGCTAAACAAGTATACGGACCCGGATCGATCTCAAAATCAGGATTCCAGTAGTTGCCGATTAGATCGACTCTGACGGCATCCGAACCATTATCGTATATCTCATTATTCGTGATTACAATATTCTGATTTTTGGGACCCATGTAGATACCGTTATTATCATTGTCGTAGATTTCATTGTTCTCAATTGTGAGATTGACGGGTCCATAGGCAGAGCAGGTAGATCTATCACCAGAGCCTCGAATTATGAGAATACCATTACCAAACATCAATTCTGGTTTACCCTCAGTAATTACACCTCCGTTGTCATAAATCTTGTTATTCTGTATCGTCAAGCCTGAAAAGCCACCAGCTGTTTCAATACCACTTCGGTGAGAACCATAAATTTCATTGTCTTCAATGACCGTTCCACTCATTGAGGCCGGACCGGGCGCTCCGTAAGTGTAGTAAGACGACCAAACAAACACATTATTACCATTACCCTTGGTGTCGAATATCTTGTTACCGGAGAATGTGCTATTAACGACACCTTTATCGCTATATGGGTGATTTACAATGTAGAGTCCCATTCGCCCATGGGTACCATCTTGACTAATAACGTTAGTGTTAGGACCAATGATGTTATTCCTGACAATAATATTGCTGATTTCGCGGGTTAGGGCATAGACGCGTATCAAGGAACTATTTAAGTTAGCTATAGCGTCAAGTTCTTGAACGACAAACCCTTCGAAGGTGACATTATCAACATCAACAATGTCAACAATTGAGATATAGCCACCGGCAGGATCGGGGTGGTTAATGATAGATTCTGTTTCGGTATTCCAATCGTAGTTTGCCGGGACAATATAGCCATTCTTGTTTACATTATAAGTAGCGCCACGCAAAGTTAAAGATTTTTCAATTAATAAACTTTCATTATAAGTCCCAGCCGCAACATTAACCGTCCCGCCTTCAGTAACTACATTAATACCATCTTGGATCTTATCAAAAGCATCATATCCAAAAATATGTGTATCAGCGGATCCATCTGAATAATTATCATCAACATATACAGTACCAACTGCGGTAGAGCTTAAAATCCCACCGACGGCATCAACATAATAAGGTTCAAAATCTACATCTCCACTAACATTACCTTCTATTGTCGCCAAAACAGCAGTTCCCCAGTAGTTAGCTTCTGCATTAATCTGAGCACTAGCATTATTCACTAATGTAGAGAGATTGTTAGAAACAATCGTGACGCCAGTTACACTACCCGTTGCAAATTCTGCTACTCTAATATGTGGCTTTGTGCCAGTAGTTGATAGAGAGTTACCTTCAATTACCACGTCGTTGAGCACAAGATCTGTTGTTTCGTGGCCCCAACCTATGATATAAATTGCAGCCCTGCCACTATCACCAGTATCATCAATTGAACCACTGATTTGATTATTTTTAATAGTTATTACCGATTCGCTACGCCTAGCAATAACAGCAATACCTGTCCACGAATTTGTTGCTTGAATTATATTGTTCTCAAGACTTGAATTTGAGGCATTAGTTAATTCTAAACCGTAAGCCGCATAATTCTCAACAATGTTGTTTTTTATTGTCCAACCAGTGTGGTCTCCTAGCGCTCCATCATTACCAACAAGAACAGCATTCCATCCCAAATTATGGAAATAATTATCTTCAATAGTAATATCTGAAGTATTAGCTACCCAAGCGGAAATACCATTACCAATTCCATTAGCATCGGAAGTGAAGCCCTGCATTTCAAAACCTTTTATTGTTACATCCGAAACTTCATTAGCAATAAAGAAGGCACTTCCGACAGTAGAACCGCCATCAATAACTGGAGCATTCGTTCCTGGGCCGGCAGAAGTGTCCCCAGCGTTTCCTTGAATAATCACAGATTTATTTACAGTTATATTTCCAGTATAAATTCCTGTTGCAACATTAACTATTCCTCCTTCCTTAACTGCATTAATACCTTCCTGAATAGTAGCGAAAGCATCGTAACCAAAGTAATCTGCTCCTGAATCACCATCTGGATCTGTCCACACATCTTTTCCAGCCCAGCTACCATTTACATAAACTACTATTGGTATTGGGAGAATATTTCCCGTTCCTGTAGCTGTATTATCATAAGAATAATTGCCAGCGTCATTACCAGAAAGAGTTATTCCAGTAGCTGATACTGCTTTATCATTACCAAAAAGTGCGTTTTCAAAAGTCGCTGTACCATCTTCATTTGCGGTAACATCATCCTCTGGAATTACACCAATAAGGGTGCGTCCAGTAATTATTGCTGAACTATTTCCATCAACAACCTTATTTGAAACAGTAACAGTAGCAGTTAGAGGAGCTTGGGTGATTACACCAGTAGAATCAACTTCATAAGTATAAGCATAGTTTGCTCCACCATTTTCATCATCTACTACACCTCTTGGTGTAAGAGTTTTACTTCCTCCTACATTTTTATCATCGTAAGTTTGTGTAAAGCTTGGAGTATCAGTAAATTGCAAGTCTCCGGTTATCAATGGGGTTGCCGATGAAGTAGTATCACTGTCATAAGTCTTTGTGTCTGTTGCCGCAGTTATGGTTAGTGCTTTTTGATTGATTGTAAGATTATCACTTACAAAAGTAATGTCATAATTGCTATTATCCAAATCTCCTTGAGTGATGACGTGAGCACCAACATTTTTACCAGCAGCTCGTGAAAGATCTCCAACAAGGGTATCGTCATTAATAAGAGTGCCTGATGTAACTAAATGCGTTAATGTAGGATCAACTTCGCCATATACTTTTGTTTGAGCATCAGCAGTTACAGTAAGTGGTGCTGGGGTGATTGTAAGTACACCAGAAACAAAGGAAATAGTATAATTAGAAGCAGTTGCTCCTGATGGAGTAATTACTACAGTTCCCACAGGAGTTGTAACTTCATCTACTGCTGTAATGGAAAGACCACTTACAACACCAGAAGTGTCACTACCCACTAATCCAGTATAACCCACGGTTAACGTAGGATTAGATGTGCCATATATTTTTGTTTTAGCTTCAGCGGTGATTGTAAGTGGTGCTACAGTAATTACACCAGTTGAAACAGTGTTGTAAGTATAACTATAGTTAAGACCACTATTTCCATCATTTACTACTCCACTTGGTGTAAGAGTTTTACTTCCTGCTACATTTTCATCATCGTAAGTTTGTATAAAGTTTGCTACATCACCATCAACTATTTCACCGATAGTGATAGCTGACGTTTCATCTGAAGTAGTGTCTCCGTCATATATCTTTGTATCAATTACAGCAGTTACAGTAAGTGCTTTTTTAGTAATAGTAAGATCATCACTATTAAAAGTAATTTCGTAATTACTATTATCTAAAGTTCCTTGATTAATAGCATAAGTTCCAACATTTTTACCAGCAACACGTAAAAGATCTCCAACAAGAGTATCCTCATTAATAAGAGTGCCTGATGTAACTAAATATGTTAATGCAGGATCAGCTTCTCCATAAATCTTACCTTTAGCATCAGCTGTTACGGTAAGCGGTGCTGGAGTGATAGTAAGTATTCCATTAGTAAAAGTAATATCGTAGTTATCAGCCGTTGCTCCTGATGAAGTAATTACTACAGTTCCCACTGGAGTTGTAGTGTCAGCCACAACATCAAGAACTACTGGATTTGTAAGAACATTCTCATCTTCCGTAAAAACAAAACCTTCATAACTTGCAGTTAATGTTGGATTAGATTGACCATATACTTTTATTTGAGTGTCCGCGGTGATTGTTAGGGTTGCTGGTGTGATTGTAAAATGTCCACTATCTACAGACGCAAATCCATCAACAGACGCAGTTAATATATTATCTACCCCAACAGAATCAACAGTTAAATCAGTAAAAGTAGCAACACCGGTTCCGATATCAAGAGTCTCTGTGCCGTGTAATACGCCTATCTCAGAATCTAATGTGAGCGTTACTGTTTTACCAGAAGCTCCATTTATAGAATGATTATCAAATTGATCTCGTGTTTCTACTGCTGGTTGTGGGCTCAAAAGTGAGCCATATTCTGTATCAACTGGTTGTTCTATAAACACAATTTGCGTAACTACACCAGCTACAGTAGATAATGTTCCAAAGCTTGTAGTCCCGTCAATTACTCCATCGATCGCTACTCCTGAATGAGTTAAATCATCAGAAATTCCTGATTCGATCCCAGTTGGCATAACTTTAATGCTATTTCCGCTTAAATCAGAAATAAAGCTTAAAACACCAGGGCTACTAGAAACTTCTGTTATGGTAAATGATAGAGTATTTTCAGTTATCACTGCATCTTGAGTTGTTGGAGTAAATACCCCTCCATTAACTTTAACAACCTGGCTAATATCAAATTTCCAACCCTCAGGTAATGTAATAGTATGAGTGCCTGCAGCGATATCTCCAGGTGCAGCTTCAGTAATAGTTGGACCACTCAAAAGTGTAAAACTCGGGGTTGCACCAGCTGAGGTTGTATCAATGGAAATATTAATACCACCACTCGCTGGTGTAATAGTCGCCCCACTTACCGCCAAAGCGGTATTAGGCACAAAAAAACCACCAGCGATAACAGCAACGGCGGTCAGAACGACAGAAGAATTTTTAATAAAATTTACAACACCGACATTTAGATAATTCTTTTTCATATAATTTAATAAAATCATGCTGAGCATGGTTTTTAATTAATAATTTTTAATAAACTTTTAGGCAACATTGCGACGATGTTGCCGTAGCTATTTTTTATACTATATATTTTATCCTACAAGAAATCTTAACTTAGTCAAGAATAGCAATTCTGTAAATTTTGTGAATTCTGTGAATTCTGTGGAAAACCCCCACACCTTTCATTTTATAACTTCAGATTATATAATCATAGTATATGTACTATGTGTATATTTTAAAAAGTCTAAAAGATGAAAAATTATATATTGGTTCAACAAATAATCTGAAGCGAAGACTTTCGGAACACAATAATGGCTTTAATCGTTCAACCAAAGCAAGACGACCCTTTGAACTTCGATACTATGAAGCTTGTGCTAGTAAAAACGATGCTGAAAGAAGAGAATATGCACTCAAGAAAGATGGTAAAGCGCTTGGACAACTGAAAAGAAGAATTTCCAAAAGTCTTGAATAAAACGAAAGGTGTGGGGGAAAACTCCCAAACCCAGCTCGACAAGGTTAAACCTTGTTTTGTTTATATGTTTTTTGACAA
>SDBT01002456.1_pt1 | contig 32809 bp, 60 predicted proteins | sample 2277101 | NCBI WGS metagenome assembly SDBT01 (sample SAMN10404973, study PRJNA504765) | marine sediment metagenome | isolation source: marine sediment core GS10_PC15, 103 cmbsf | place: Arctic Ocean: Southern Knipovich Ridge | collected 2010
AATAGCGTTATTTTTATCAACAACATAGGAGCCTTCACCCTCAATTGTTGAGGTGTCAGAAGCATTTGGAATAATTGTGATATTATTGGCGGCTGCATTGCCTTGGTCTATAATGAAAATTTCCTTAGTGTTTAATACGTCGGCGCCAGTGCTATCTGGAAGCTCTATTTCGACCGTATTTGACGCGGTATCAACACAAACAAACTCTATGAGAGAGGTTAACTCTTGGTCTGCCGAATATGTAGCTTGGATACGACTTTGTGCCCAGCGGAAGTAATAATCATTCTGTACCTTAGCCATTACTTACCTACTATTATATTTGCATCGGTTGCTATAATGCTTGCCGGATTAGTCGTGTCCAACATCCTTGTATCTAAAGTATCATTTGTTTCCAAAAATACATGCGTAGCTCTTCCGAAGAATGGTGATGTTGGTGTTTGGAATACTGCGTCTAATTGTTGTTCGCTGCTGGTTCCTGTTATTTCTTCCCCGTTTTTATATGCAGATATCTGAACAACATCAGTTTCAATACCGGGTTCCAGCTTTATATTAGCAAAAGGCTGTATAGTAAGGAATAATGACTCTCGGCCGTCATATGTCAGAACACCATTACTTTCTGTGAATCTTTCCAATTCACCCGGCGCATAAGTACCCGCTATCTTAACAGGTGTCACAGTATCGGCCATGACAGTAGGGGTTGTATTACCTGTAAAACCAGTTGAACCTATCCACTGACTATCTGGACAGTTAAATACTTTATCGACAATTATCCGCGGATCGGTTTGGTCTAGGCTACCAGCTTTGAACATTGTTCCGCCCAGTGACTTGTCAACAGAACTATTAAATATCTGAAACGCACCATTAACCACTGTAGCAGGGTCTATATTAAATACAGAACCACCATTAATAGGAAGGACTTTTATCCCGCTAAAGAGCGCGGAGCCGACAGTTCCAGAAATATCAAACGTTACATTAGTAGATAAAGGAGCCGATAAAATAACGTTAAAGAATATACTTGGAGTTGTTCCCGTAAATGTAAAATCAATACCACTACTTTGCGTTGTGTTTTGCTCAGTAACCAATGACAACGCACAATCGTTCATTTTCCAACCAGAACCGTTTGCTTGATAACCGATGTTATCTACAACAATCGCTATGCCATCCACTGTACCGACACTATCAAAACCGCGAATCACAGATTTATCTAATCCCATAAATGGCACAGCGATATTCCCTTTTGTGAATGTAAAACACTCACCGCCGTTCTTTGATATAATATCAACGCCTTGGAAATCCACACGATTTAGCGCGCCTGAGAACAAACTTCTTCCGGATAGTATGTTTGTTGTTATGGAGCTGTTAACTGTATTTGGAGTTAGGAAGGTTATCCTTGCATCCTCATCAAACACAAACTCTACGTCTTCCCAAGAGAATTTCTTTTTTATTTCATAAGCGACGTCACCCACGAGAGTAATTATGTTCCCAACACGCATATCGTTAAAGACGTTTAACGACTCAACGTTAACCACCTCGTTACGACTTATATCAGGCAATACTGTTGAATTTTGATTTATATGAGTCATGTAATCTCCCACCCTAGACCAACGCCTATGGAAATTATTGTAACAGTATCTCCTGCGCCGCTAATCGGATATGTGGATAGATTCTCTACTTTCTCTGATCCGTCCCCTATATAATTGGCGTCGTTAGTACCGCTCAGATTTTTTAGGCTTACAGTGTAACCGACTTTGTTTACCGCGTCATAAAAGTCAGCAGAAGGAGGTAGGTTGGCATTGACCACATTGCTTGACGTATCGGCACGTATAAAGCCGTCATTCTTGGTGACGGGATAATTAAGAGCGCTAGTGCTTGCGACTCGCGTGCCGCCGCCTAAAATAGCGCGGACAAATTCCGCCCAACGTGTCTCGTAATCAGGTTCACCCAAAGCTGGATCACCGAAAACGCGTAATATGGCATCCTTAGTGTATTCAGTCGTGCCGCCGTAAACCTTATCGTTCTGAAAAGGGGTAGCCTGCCTAGTAAAATTAGCTACGTTATTATCGTCAGCCATGGCCAACCACCCCTCTCTTGATAACTGTTATATAATCAAGAAACTATGCTCTTGTAACAGTTGTAATTATGCTATTTAAAGCGATATCAGTCACGGCTGCAGTCGTTCCGGTTAACAAAACATAAGCAGCTTCACCTTCGGCAAGAACCTCAGTTAATCCAGTAACAACCAGATTAGCGCTGCTGATTAAAGTATCCGCAACAAGAGTTCCAACGTTATCAGTTCCAATCTCTGCATCAGTATTTCCCCCGGCAACAGCAACAGTCTTTCTAACTGACATAACTAGCGTTACGTTAGCGCCGGCAGATTCAACTTGCCCAGAAACAGAAACACCTGTCAAAGTATCACCAATATTAAGCCCAGTTATAGGGATAATAAGAGTTGACGAAGTACTACTTGCAGGAAGCGTCGCCTGACTGATATTATCAGCAGCAGTAATTATCCAGCCTGCTGTTACGCCAACTTTTGCATTACCACAAATAGGAGTTAGCACTTGCACACCGACTCTTTCTAATGACGCGCCAGGTTCTAGCACTATGGAAGCGCCAGACTCAACATTAATAGAACCACCCGACAGAACTTCCATCGTGCCGCCAACTTTCCATTTGTTATCTCGGCTATCAGAGTCAGCAGGTTGCTCTTGTACATTTAATACATTTTCGTTAGCCATGATTATTCCCCTTTATTGGCGATTGCTTCTTCGAGATCAACAATCATTTTTTTAATACCTTTACGCTTATCAAGCTCGATGTTATGGGCTTCAAGCGCAAATAGTTCTAATTCGTCCTTGTCAGTTATCTTAGTGAAATCAACGGCGTCATCGTTAGATTCTTCCTTTGCTTTTTTTTCCACTGGTATATCAGAAACGCCGAGTATTTTTGCATTTCCTAAGTCTACCAATCTATCAAGATTGTCCTTAGTCAAGCCTTTTTCACCAACTCCCAAAACTTCACCTTTATCAAGCGCAAGTGTAGTTCTGCAGTTAGGTGCGAATAAGTCACTCTTTGTAATTTGAATTTTCATCTTTTATTTCCTCATGCATGGATATAGAGGGACCGAAGCCCCCCTATAAATATATTAAAACTAAGCTGACAAGTCAGGTGAAGGAATTAGCTCTGGAGCTAGAATAGCTATAGTTGAAATAGTTGCGCCCGTAGACGTACCAGCAGAAACTATAGTTGAACGAACAAATTGCAAAGTACTAAAAATACCTATTGTACCCATAACGCCCAGCTCAGCAGTTGCCGCAGTCATAGCTGCACCGGCTTCCGTACCAATTAGATTAGCATCGGCGATAGGAGTTTCCTCTCCAGCAAATGCGCCTGTAGCGCTCTCTTCCAGCAATGGAGTATAAGTACCATCAGTAAAAGCCGTACATTGAAAAGCGAAAGCAACGCCAGCTTCGAAATTAGCGGTGTCAATAATAGCGCCATCAGTTGTAGTGTTGGTCGTAATCACGTCAGTTTGCGCTAGAATAACCTTTATATCACTTCTTATATCTTTAATTGGCATTTTAAATGCTCCTTTTTTAATTATTTATTTAATAAGTGGGGAGCATAAGCGCCCCACTTATCATTATAGAGAAACAGCAAGCTTTTGAATCTTGATGCCTTCATAGTTAGTAACCGCACCACCTACACGCTTAGTTGTATAAAAGCGAATGAATGGTATATCTGTAAACGGATTGCGCAGAACCCGGATACCCATTCTATCAACGATAGTGTAGGAAGTGCCGAAGTCACCATATGCCAAGGACAATGAATCAGTAGCAACAGCAGCCATATCATCAGCGAAGAACAACGGTTTACCTAGTAAGCGCACGTCAACACCATCTGGAAGCATAGTTTCGCTAAGTAGATACCGCCCCTGGCCATCTTTCAATAATGAAAGATCAGTAAATGTGTCGCGCTTAGCCAAGAAAACTGCACCAGCTTGATAATCACCCTTCAAGGCACCTTTCAATTTAATTGCACCATCAGCAGAAACTTTGCCTGCAACACCAGATGCGATTTGCTCAAGAGCGTCACGCTCATAAGTACCAGGGTTAGCCCAGTTAGGATAATCCAAGAATCCACGAGGTTTTAAAGAACCATCACCAACTACAAATGCAGTATTTTCATCTCGTGCAAACTTTTTACTAGTTTTTTCAGATAACCATGATTCAATATTAAAGGCCGCATCATCAAGCATTTTTTGAGAAATCTTCGGGTTTGCAAATTGCTCATGTACCGGGATCTTTAATAAACCAACTTGCGGAGTATCGGTTTCTGGGCGAGGTGTTATTTCACCTACCCAACCACCGCTAATACCTTCATTATCATCAATTGGAATCTCAACTTCATTAGTTCCAGTTGTAATAATTTGTGATACGGCGCGCATTGGAGACGTTTCAAACTCACGAGTAACCGTTATATCTGTTCTGAAATCAGGATTTACAAAGTAACCTCCATCAGGGTTAATGCCAGTTACCAGTGATTTTATCTCTGGCTGATAAAAGAATCCTTTACCACTAGCTCCGCCAGACTGCTCACTTATCATCAGGTAAACAGCATTTTTAGCGGCGAGGTCATCACTTATGCCAGCAAGACGCTGCGACTTTTCAACAAAAGCCTCAGCAATCTCGTTGACAACATCAGAACCAGGCTCAACACCTTTACGGATATACTCAGACATAGCGCCTTTATGAGTGCCGTAAACTTCAGCAAATGCATCAACATTGCTTGCAGCGTTATTACCACCACGGCTATATGCTTTATACATATTACTGTATTTCTCTTTTACCTCTTCAACTTCAGATGCATATTTCTTTAATACAGCTTCCCTTTCCAAACCTGTGGCTTGATGTTCAGCTAGAGCTTTTGAAGTATCGTCACCAATAGCTTTAATTTGTGCTTTTACTTCCTCAGTAACTACACCATGCGCCTTTTCAGATTTTTCAGCAGCTTCACGTATATCGTTAACACCCTTAAGAACTTCATCCATTTTGTTTTCTTCAGACATTTTAATCCTCTTTTGTAAATGATTGTTTAGTTTTGTTTATCGCTTCCATAAGCAATTTAATATTAGCGACAGGCTCTCCCTGTTTAGCAGTAGATGGCTCAGGCTCTCCCTGATCATCCTCATTGAAACGCTTAGTTAAAATTTCAGCACCTTTTCTAGTGAATAGCCCTGAATCCCTTAACGTGCGCTCAAAATCTCTTTTACTTGTAATTGATTCAGCCTTGTGAGCGTCAATTACATTATCGTCCGTATCTTTCTTGACACTAGTTATTTTTGCCTTCTCATTTGCAGGAATAGTCACAACAGATACCTCCCATAAATCTACTTCTTTTATTATGCGGTTGCCGTTGTCGAGATTTTCCGCTTCTGTAATGTTAAACCCTATAGAAAAATCGCTAAGAGCTTTCATCTTAAGCAATGGCACCATGTCTTTTACCATTGAGTTTTCGCGAGGCATACGGGCGACCATGAATAGCCCCTCATCGGTTTCCTTGAGGGAGTCAACAATACCGATCGGCTGATCCATACGATGCTGGTTAAGTAGACGAACTACACGCTCACCTGACTTCATCAATTTTATTGTGTTCTTGAAAGCTCCTTTTTCAATAACATCACCTGTACGGTCAATGTTGCCGAATGTTGAGGCTAAACCTTCCAATGTGACAAAATCCACATCATTATCATCTTGTTTGATTTCAAGCTTAAACGATAAATCTTTAGTATTGGTTACAGTCGTCATCTTTAGACCTCTAAGTGTGCATAAACATTATATGTCACATTTGGAAAAAAGGAAATGAATTTCTCTATATAAGTCAATGAGTTATTAACATTCAATAAGGGTTTATAGTATTTATTGATTCTTATTGATTAATAGGTGTGGTCATGTTAGGTTGGGGTAACAATAATTATTGAAGGAAGTGGAGATATGACAGTAGATTATGAAGGATTATACAAAGAAGCGTTCGAAGATTATTTGCGTAGAGGCATTGAGTCTGGCCTAGGCGAACTTGATAGGGCGGCGTCATCTCAAGTTTTCGACCCTGACGACGGTTACCGCATGCCTCAGCATCTTTTAAGCGCCGTAACCGAAGCGATTCTTGACAACTCTCCAATGAGACGAGTCGCTAACACAGCAGTTATTACAAGTGACGGATTGCAAGCGACTGAAAATTGCGAAGACCCCTCAATCACGAGAATAATCAGGGCTCATGAGTTGCACGTCCAGTCAAAAATTACAAAGATGCTTCTTGATGATGCTGAGGTCAGCGTCGAGGCGTGGCTTACTGACAAAACCTCACAAATCTTCGCCAAAAAAGAGAATACTGCCTTCATAACTGGTGATGGCATAGGTAAGCCGCGCGGTATATTGACCTATCCAAGTGGCGACAATTACACCTGTAATGAAATTGAGCAAGTCAACTCAGGTATAGATGGTGGAATAGTAGCCGATAATTTAATCAATTTTTATTACTCCCTAGGCGAGGGCTACAAAACAAATGCGTCGTTTTTAATGAATAGGGCAACATTGGATATAGTAAGGGACCTGAAGAGTAATAATGGCGCTTATCTGTGGAACCCAGGTTTGACGATAGGCGCTCCCGACACCCTTTTGGGAATCCCCGTTTACCATGTAGCTGATATTCCAGCCCCAGCAACGGCCAGCTTATCTATTGTACTCGGTGATTTTAAAGCTGCATATCAAATTGTTGATCACCCCGGTATTCGTGTACTTAGAGATCAATTTACCGAAAAACCTCTCATAAACTTTTTCTCCACAAGAAGGGTGGGCGGTGACGTGGTTAACTTCGACGCTATTAAAATTATGAAACTATCTAGGTAAATTATGAAAAGATTATTAAAGGCTATATTCACATCACGCCTTACAACGATTAATTTTCCGCCCGCGCCTGACAAGTGCGATTATCACCATTTAAGTTCTGCTGAATGGTTTGATGTGAAGTCTAAGCTTCATCGTGAGGGTGACGTTAAATTGTATGTTACAATGTTAGAATACACAGCACTTGCTAAAATAAAGTACGGCTCCCGCTTTATTGATTCTTACGCCATAGATTTCAGGCCATCCAAACCTAGTTTTCTGGGTTTTCTAATGGTTATCATAGACAAACCATATGAAAAAAAGTCTCCCTATTATGGAGTATGTGAAGATTGCGGAGAAAAATTCTATTTGGGAAAAGTAATTAGAACGAGTAAATACTATTGAGGAATTATGAAGAATACCTTTTTTATATCAGATACACATTTCGGCCACAGGAATATTATCAATTTTACAGATAATGATAATAAACCGCTGCGCCCATTTGATACTGTTGAAGAAATGGACGAGTGCATGGTTGAGCGTTGGAATAGCGTAGTTAAGGAGGGCGACAGGGTTTATCATTTAGGTGATGTTGTTATTAATCGTAAAGCGTTACCAATCATGGATAGGCTTAATGGTAAAAAAGTTCTTATTAAAGGCAACCATGATATATTTCGTCTGCGCGATTATGTTAAATATTTTGATGATATTAGGGCTTATAAGGTTATGCCAAAGCATGGGATTATATGCTCACATATTCCTATTCATCCAGAATCCTTGGAAAGATGGAAGTTAAATATCCATGGTCATTTACATGCTAACGTTTTGGCTGATAAGAAATATCGCTCTGTCTGTGTCGAGCAAATAAATTACACGCCGATAAGTTTTGAAGAGCTATTAGCTACAGAAACGTAGGTCGCTCACGAGGATTAAACCCAGCTGGCGCGCCCTCAATTGTATTGATACTGGCACACCTGCAATTTATAATATTAGATAGGCTTGCGCCTAACAAAGTGCTACCCGGAACTGGTAATCTTTCGCCTTGCACAAGAAACGGTTGCCTAACATTAACCTCTTGCCTATCCGCTGCCACATGTGACGCTCTTGTGCGCTCATCCAACACGGTTGCCCATGTTTTTACCATAGTCTGCCCAGTAGTTCGACGCAGTGTCTCGGATACACCCAAACTCTCAATAAGCTTTATTTCTTCTGCAGGCGTCTGCGTTTCTGTCATTGCGATAGTATCCACACGATTGGCCGATCTTTCGCCTAGGCCCACCCCTATTTCTTTCGCCGTTTCTAATCTCGTTGCTGGCTCTAAGCTTAATGCAGCAGCGGCGGTTATTAAGGCCACCACTCTGTTTAAATCATCCTGGGTTGTCTGCAAAATAAACACGGATTGCTCAATGCTATGCTGATTAATATAATCAGCGATATCAGTATCAATGTTTTCCTCTTGTTTGGTCTCAAGGACAAAATTAACCGTCTTGGCTTCCTTGCGCGCATCCTTGGAAAAAGCCCTTTCGACAGCTCTATAATGGCCACGCAATATTGCTATTAGCTCTAATTGAAAATCATCTAGGTTTAGGGTTTGCCCTGTTGCAGCCCATTTCTTGGTAACATCCCTGCTTATTTGCTTAAAGAAACGCGTAAGATGCGGCTTGAAGCGATTCTCAAGCTTTATTTTCTTTGCTAATTGACGGGCGAGACGTTCATCAATGTTATCGGCCATTAGGCAAGACCCCCTCCGCATCCTCACAGGGGGTTATATACTTTAGAGGTATGTCTTCAAGTTCGCCACGTTCTGCCTGCTGAAAACTGCGCTCAATTGAAAGGGTGTCCAGTTTCGATATTTCTGCGCTTATATCCATTTGAATTTCTTTGTCTATATCGTGAATTCTTCCTTCATCAATGTCGGCAAGCCCTTCTTCAACAGCCCCTAGTGCTTCTTTATTCTCCCATAGCCATGATTCTTTTTTCGGTATATCTGTCATTATATTAAACCTTTTTTATCCTATTTAAGAACTTGAAAATAACGCACCGCGCTCCACTCAAGACATCTATTACAACTTAATTTAAGCCACTTGTCTTCTTTGCTCATCTCAACGAGGTACTTAATCATTCCATCGGCATTATCAAAAATCTTATCTTTCAAAATGGGCGTCTGCGACACGACCGAATGAAAGTGAATTGGCTGAACATCTGCGTAGAATACTAACTCTAGCTCGTGGGTTTGATTGTCTTCTTGTTTTTTTTTAAAGAACATAAAAATACCTATAATTACAATTATAAGTTAATAATATATAATAAAAGTTATCAACTTGCAATAAATAGAAAGCACATGCAAAATTAAATCAACCCCTCCTCATCAGCTATTTGTAATATTTGCACATCTGTATACTTGCGTTCGCCTTTGTCATTTTTCTGCAACTTCATTGCATCGAGAAACTGCTTACGCTCCATCATTTGTTTTGATGATGCGGTTGCGTTAGTATCAGCCGCAACCGGTGCAAGTGGAGCGGTCCCCATTGGTATAAGGTTGCTAGCTTGGTAAACAACAGCACCAACGCCACCCTCTAATTCATCAGCTCCAGTTTCTCCACGTATTTCATCAGGTGAGAATACGCCTAGCTCAGATTTAAGCTTAAGCTCTTGATTGCGTCTAATTTGCAACGCACTTATTTGATCCAAGTCAGCCGCAAGAACTGAATTTTTATCTATATCAAAGCGGGGGCGCAAGAAGTTTGTTAGCTCACGAAATATACGCGATCCCATTGGTAATACAGCATTATCATACAGATTAAGCTTTGCAGTTTCCATGTTGGCCAGCGTCATATTCTCTGGCGTTACCAATGGCAATGGAACTTTATATCTATTGAATATTGTTATAGTTGTCTTGCGTGTTAACTCTGGAAAGTCCATATCTTTAACGGTGCTAGACAAAGGAATAAATTCCAACCCGCCGCCAAGTGTTAAAACATTCCCCGCGTTTGCGCCACCTGAATAAAAATTAACTACTTGCTCGCGAATACTTTCCAGCTGGTCATCTTCGAGCCACTCACCATCAGGTGTTTGAATAACTCCCGATGGACGCATACCCTTATCAAGCAATGCTAGGTTATTCGTTGCAATGGCTATGTATTGCTCAATCTCCCTGCGCACTGAGCGAAGCTTTGACCGGCCTTGATTCGATGCAGTTGAGGAGCTAAACAACCCACTACCACTAGACATCTGATTATTTATTGTAGAAAATCCTTTTATTTGCCAAATTTCTTTACTTTGATCGGCATTAAAGAATCTAAAACTAAGATCACGTATAAATGTTTCTTTTGCCGTTCCACCACGTTGCACATCTATTCTAGTTAGGAAGTGATCAGACCCAATAAATGTAGTTACATCCTCTGGCGATATAATAATTAATTCAGCCGGTTCTTTATTTACATTACCTGTTGCAATGATATAAACCTCATTTGCAAGCAGATAAGTTGCGCCTAGGTTTTCAAGAAAATCTTCTTGAGTCATATCTTGATTTGGCTGCATTAAGAACTCCAGCAAAGGATCTTCTTTTTCTATGCTATTGTCCGGCTTACGCAAAACTAATGATAAGTTTTTAAATTCATCATTAACCCAGTCAACAGCTATGGCCACAGGGGCTGCTGCATCATAATATGATATAGCTTTTTTAGCGCTTAACCTGCCATCTGCATTTGCACTTACTAGAAAGCCAGCTGGTATTGTGAAGGATTTGGCTACTGCAACGGAGTTGGAGTTTTTGTTGCTTGCCGTTTGTACTTTTTTAGAAAATGGATTAAATTTCATTATATCACTCTTACTCTAAAATCTTTTTTCTTGTTAAAAATTTCGTCTAAAGCGTCAGAAACGTTATCAATCTGATCATCGTTCTTCCCGTTAGGAAACAATCTACATTCATTCAAAAGGTCACTCAAAAAATGCGCTCCCTTGGGTAAATATACATAGCCAGATTCAATATGACCAATAACACCCATAGCTCTCTGAATCTTATCTTCCCTGTTGCGCTGTATTCCAACGATTGGTATCTTATGTTTTCTTTTTATACTTTGAATTAATCCAGTTCCACTTGCCTTATCTTCAATAATGGCCTTTTGTAATTTCAATGAACTATTATGCTTGCATTTGTTGTAAAATGCAACAAAAGCTTGTTCAAGCTCTGGGGCCTCCCACTTGCCACGTATTACGTCAATTAGATAGGCGTTGCCATTTACACCCTCACCCCAATGCATAAAAACTGAGTAATCATGTTGCTCTTTTATTTTCATAGCGGTATCGCCAACAACAAAAGAGCGGCGCATTTCCGGCAAGACGTCGTAATACATCCACCATTCATCCTTGAACATTCCACCGCCTATAGGGGCTGGTGATTGCATATATTGGCCTGCGAAAACATAGCTGTTTGATTTCTCTAGTCGACGCAACTCTTTCTCGTCCTGCTTCCATGGCCAGAGTGGCTCACCCTTTTCATTAAAGGCCGGTATTAATAAATGCTCCCACTTTTCTTCGTTACCACCGGCCAACAGCCAACCGGCTAAATCCTCCTCGTGTAATCGTTGCATTATAATAACGATAGGCGTGTCGGGACTGTTTAAACGGGATTCCAGCGTAACAGAAAACCAATCCAGTATATTTCTTCTGCGAACTTCACTATTGGCCTCGCCTGCCTTATGCGGATCATCAATAAAAACTCCGCCCCCAAAGCCCTCGCGCATCTTTCCAGCGCCGTAACCCGTAATTGTTCCCTCGGTTCCGGTAGCGTATACACAACCACCCTTAGTAGTTCGCCATTCATCTTTTTTACTAGAATCAGTTCTAAGCACTACATCGGGGAAAATTTCTTTATACTCTTCCGATTCGACAATGCTACGCGCTTGCCACGAATTGAGCGTTGCCAAGGTTTTGCTGTATGACGGGTGTATAAATTCGGAATCTGGTTTTTTTCCCAGCGACCACGTAATAAATGATATTATAACAATGTCAGTTTTTGAATAACGCGGGGGTAAATTAATAATTAACCGTTTGTATTTACCATTGTAAACCTCAGTCAGCTTATCGCACATGGCCTTGTGATGCCAGTTATGCTTCCATTTGAAGCCCTTACGCTGCTTGAACATATACCGCGTGTAGAAGTAGAAGTCTTCTCGACACAGTTCAATTATAGCTCGTTTCTTTAAAGCCTCGCGTTGATCTTCCATTAAAACTCATCAAGGACTTCTTTTGCTACTTCTTTGAAAATATTAATATCAACTTTACTGCTCATCTTGACGGGCCTCTCAGGGTCACTGCCAAGATCAAGTTTCTTAGCCTCCGCGTGTTCCATGAGGATTTTAGCCGCTTGAGAATCCTTTTTATAAACAGCCTTGGCAAAGAGGCCGATAATCAGCGCCTCACCAGCCTTCATGGAAATCTTCTTATTTTTCATGTCCTTATAATCAATCTCTTGATCGGCTATTTCTTGGATAATTGTTTTAAAGCTTTTTCTACCTTTAGGGCGGCCATCAGCGTTACCAGATTCACCTGGTTTAAATTGCGTTTTTTTAGGTGGGTCTTTGTATCCTACCATTCCCTGCTAATTCCCTGCTTTATAATTCGTTGTATTTCCATTCGTATCCGCCACATGTATTTCTTTTCCCTCGGCATACGTTACTTATATTTTGCTGTATCAGGCCATTCTCTTTTGCCGCCGCTATTGTGGATTCGTACACACAAAGAATCTGGTTGTTTTTCATTTTAACCACCTCCCTAGCTCTTGGATGCGAACTTCCTTTTTTACCCGTCCAATATGCTACCTTTAATCCAGTCCTGTACGCATGTAAGCTATTATGCGAATGTGTACACCACTCTAAATTATCTAGATTATTATTCTTCTTGTTTCCATCAATATGATTAACTACATTAAATTTATTGGGATTGGGGATGTAATACTCAGCAACCAATCTATGTATTTTTTTTACAAGCCTTTTTTTATTCACGTATATATGCACACAATTGTAGCCATGCGAATCATCAAATGCTTTTAACTCTTTGCCTCTTGGAGATACAACAATTCCACCTGGTGCAACATAATAATCACTATTTCCTATTTTCTTTTTCATGCCCTTTCTGCCTTTCTGATGTTATTACATCATAAGGTATTTTCTCGCCCCCAGCAAGTAAGAATACATCTTTCCCAGAAAACTCAATAAATCTTTTTATAATAACATCGCAATATTTTTCATCTAATTCCATCATGAAACATTTACGCTTTGTTTTTTCACAGCCAATCAATGTTGAGCCGGAGCCGCCAAATAGGTCTAATATATTTTTCGCGCCCTTGTGATTTTTTAACGCACGCTCACTTAATGCAACCGGCTTCTGCGTTGGGTGAACGTAATTTGTATCCTTTGCTATTTCCCATAAGTCGGATTCATTCTTTATTTTTTCATCAACCTTGCCATTGAATAAGCAAAATTCATGCTGATGTCTATAACCGACACCCATGCCAAAATTGTTTTTTGCCCAAACAATACAAGATTTATATTCCATCTTACCATGAAGGATTCCAAAGAAATCCCAATTACACCAAATGTAATAATGCTCAGGGTTTACAGCTTTTATAGTGGCAATTGTTCCATCGATAAAATCAGCAAAATCACTATCGCTTAAATCATCATTTTTAATTACATCGTGTTTGCCACTACGCCCATTGAATCCAACGTTATAAGGCGGATCAGTGAACACCATATCAGCTTTATTACCATCCATGAGCTTATCAACATCAGTAATGCTAGTAGAATCACCACAAACCAAACGATGCTCGCCTAAAATCCAAACATCACCTAAAACCGTAATCGGTTCCTCTGGTGGTTCTGGCACATCGTCCTCACCCTCAACTTCGCCCACCTCTTCAACTTCATGCTCGAACTCATCCTCATCAAACCCCCAATCCACTAGATCGCTGGTATCGAAATGCTCCTGTAGCAATTCAAAGTCAAACTCACCGGTATTTTTATTTAGCCTGATATTAAGCTCTTTTTCTTGTTCTAGGGTCAGATTAACCTCAACACATGGAAACTCCGTCCACTTTAAATCTTTAGCTACTTTAATGCGTTGATGGCCCCCGACGATAGTTCCAAAACGTTCAGGGTTTATATTGATAACCGCAGGCTCAACACATTCAAAATTACTTAAACTTTTCTTTAACTGCTCGAATGCATCTTTATCAATTTTGCGCGGATTATAACCAGCTTCTTTCAAATCTGTTATATTTTTGTAGGTGATCTTTAGCTTCTTGTCGACCATCAAATACCACTATAAATTATTAATATTTATTACTATATCATAGTAGCACCGATGTATCAACATGTGAAATTATTCTTTACTTTGTGTTATTGATTGTCAATAATTTGTGTTGGTGGTTCCGATAGGATTCGAACCTATGACCCTTCGCTTCGTAAGCGAACGCTCTATCCAACTGAGCTACGGAACCGCATCACTGTTTAGCTTGCCCTCGCGCCCCATTCGCCCACAGAGTGGTTAATTCCGAGTTAATAACTAGTGGGGCACGGCTGGTGAAGGCTCTTAATCCAGCTATGACCTCCAATTGCACTGAACCACAGTTCCCATGGCGATATATACTGTTATAAACAATGACTTGCAGAAGTCAATACTTTATGTTATTAACAATCAATAAACGATATAGGGATACTGATATGAACATAGATGAGTCATGGAAACTAGACGAAGAACACTGGCCTGATGCAAGTGGTATTTACACAACTAATGATGGCTATCAATTTATATATGAAGGTACTGATGTGCCAGTTAATATACCTTGTGCTGTATGTAATAAAATGGCATGGAAAGCGGAGGATGGAGTCAGGGGGCGATGCTATATTAACGAGGTCTTGTGCAAGAAGTGCTACACCAATAAACTAAAAAAGTGTTATCCAATCTTTCTACATACGCTTGACGGAAGGAGCGCTACTAACGCTAGATTTCTATTGGGAGATAAAAAAGCAGAAGAACTAGAACATAATAAAATATATTCTGCACATGAATTGTCAACGTTTTGGTTGAAAACCCAACCTAATGAAAAAAAGCCTAATAAACTTAAATGCATAATAGGATAGGAAATAGTAGGTTATGAAAAAATACGCATTGATAGGTAAAAATATACAGGATTCTTTAAGCCCTGTAATACATGGAGCTTATGGTTGCCAGTATGAACTGCTTGATATAGAAGAAGACCAACTGGAGTGGGCTTTGGAACAGAACTATGACGGCTTTAATATTACCGCGCCAATATCATTCCCTTCTGCGTCCGAGAAGTAAGACGTTTCGGATACTTTATATGTAAAAATGTTGCCGAACAATTGGGCATACACACCAGGCTCATTGTGAACACTCATTTCACCAATTAAGGCAGCTTGCTTTACTTGGTAGTAACCAGCATCATTAGTTTCAAATATTTTTCCACCAAAGAAAGACACACCAACAAGCGCAGCACACCCAAACCCAACTAATATTTTATTTTTTAATACTCTATTTTCTAACATTCTTAATACTCTTTATTTATTGTTAAATTATTTATTGTTTTTTAGTCTCTAAGCTACTTCATCGTTCTCCCCCTTTAAGTTAATTAAATTGTTAACGGCTGCTAGGTTCTTTTTAGCCATTAGTTACCATAGCTTTTACCAGCCTCGTCACCCTTAAAAGTCTTCTTGAATAGCGTGTTACTATGTTTGTGATATATTACAACACCCTCTGGTTTCATAAATCCTGGCGCAGCAACGCTTCCTTTGTTTTCGAGCGCGTCCATAACCATAGATATGTCTTGAGTACCAAACGTCCCATCATAAAGAATAGGCACTATATGGCAGCAGTCAGGTTTATTTTCATCATTCCAGCGACCTACGTTAAATAAAGAAAACCTTTTCTCTGGCAAGTCATATTTTACCTGAATGCCAGCCCCCCACCACTCACCAAAATGACGACCTTCACCAAGTTTCAACAACTCCTCTTTGTTGGCTTCAACCCACCGGGCGAAACCATAGTTATCATCTTCTGGTGTAATCCACCTGTTTCTTGAACCAGCTTTTATATTTCCATCAGCATCAATTGCTATCTGTGCATTTGTGCCGTCGAGCTTCTCGGTAATAATAATATCTCTTGAGAGTCTTGATATAGACCCAAATTTCTCAAACTGCATTGTTTAATCCTCTATATTGTTAACGGCTGTTATGATATATTTAGTGTCAGCTTCCCAAGGGAATACAAAAAACTCCTCTTCATATGAAAGATTAACCCTATATCCTTTTCGCATAGATGCTTTTAACTTCTCTGCGATAGCTTCGCTTTTAACACTAAAATGGAACGTATTCGTCATCATAGTACCAGAAGCACCAGCCGCTAAAGTTGCAAGCTCCCCCTCTAGGGTTTTAAATATCACCCCCTTCTTTGATAACTTTACAACTCTTCCCGCTCTATCGCCCTCTGAAAATGAGCAAGCCGTTGTAGCAAGCAGTGCTATTACCGCTGTAGTTTTAAGTAAGTTCTTCATTTGTTCTTATCCTAGTTTTTTGTTAAAAAATTGAGCAGTTTTGCCTAACGCTCAGGAGAAACCCATTTGGGTATTTTAAGATGTTTCTGGCTTGGCAGTAGAATTAACAACCGCTGGTAATTTCGGATCGTTCTTTTTATCCTCACACAGATTTTCCAGCCTGTAAGTTATTTCTTTTATAGCTTCGTCGCGCTCCAAGTTGATAGATATATTCCGTATTTGAACAGCTAACTCGTTAATATCCATAAAAATTACCTTTTAATTATTTTATCATTCCGCGCAAAACTATTATTACAGCTTTTTTGTTGTGAAGGCTCAACTTTTTCCAAAGATAAATCGCTAGATTATCAATGTTCTCAAAGTTTAAAAATTCCTCTGGTAGTATCGATAAAAATTCAAGATTCAAAACTTCCGCAATTTCAACAAGTTTTCCAGCTGTAATGCGATTAGATGCAACCTCGTATTTTTGCAATTGCTGCTGTGAAATCCTCACTTTCTCGGCAATTTCGCGGCGGCTTCTTCCTTGTTTTGTTCTTTCTTGGCGTATTTTTTCACCAAAAATTTTATCTTTTTCTGTTGTTCTACTTACCATTACAACTCCTCAATGCCATTTACTTCTGCATCTATTACATTATTCCAGCTTTCAACGATTTCAACAGCCTTTTCTTCTGCTAAGTCCTCATCGGCGGCAAAAATGGTGAGGTCTTTTTCATACGCGATGTGGTAGCTAACGTTTACTTTGTATCTAGGCATTAGCGCCGCCTTTATCTTCGTTTTCTTTTATGGCTGAATTATCGCTTGGCTCCAAAAGACTTGGCTGCATTCCCAACGCCCTTTTATAAGTATCAAGCAAATATTCTTGCTCTTCTAAATCGCTAGATTCAATTTTGCGGAGCTTCAGAATCTCGCGCAGAGTTTTTACGTCAAACCCGCCCCCTTTTGCTTCTGCGAAAACTTCTTTTATATCCTCTGCAATACTATTTTTCTCCTCCCCTAGGCGTTCAAGTCTTTCGACAAATTGTCTTAAATGCTCGCTTGATAATCCGCCGTGAAACGCGTTTGAATTGTGTCCTTTGCTCATTTTTAATCCTTAATTATCGTTAAAAAGTGGTTTAATTTTCTTTCGTGTCGTCCGTTTTAAATAGCACCTTTTCTTTTTGGAGCTTCCTATTTAATGCGATGTTGGCTTTCTCAAAGTCTTTAGACAAAATATTATCAACGCAATCAGCTTTCATGTATTTTAAAAATGCTTGCCCGTCGATACTTTCGTTTTCCTCAAGAATTTCTTTTATTTTCGCGGCGGTTTCTGTTGCAATTTTCTTTGTATTTGTACGAGCCGCGTCGTTATCTGTCCCGGTACTAATATCAAGCAACATGCACATTGCGTATCGCTTGGCATATGTGATTGTCGATCCCGTGGCGTGAATGTTTGTTTTATTGACGGTTCCTTTAATTCCTACGTTGTCATAGGGCATTAAAAGCTCGGTAGAATCTTCATGGCCGCCGCGATGTTTTAGGGTGGCTCTTATAGTCACGCTGTCTTTGTCTTGCTTTACAATCTTAAAAGAAACACCAAATCCATGCTCAGAAAGTACTGGCAAAACGCCATCGTTTATATCTTCAATTTTTGAATAGCTAGAGTTCGTTTGATCGTTCTTGTGCGCGGATATTATGCGCGGGAGCTTTGGTTGCATTTCTGCAAACGCCCTATTGAAATCTATTTTAGCAACTCTTGATAATTCTTCATTACGCATATCAATCATCTTTTGCATTTTTTCAATGTCAAAGCTTGGATCGGAACAAACCTTGTCAATCATGTCAAGCATGGGGTCTTGAGTCTGAGCCTCCACTACTGGCTTTTCTTCGATTTTAGCTACGTTACTACCATTCATAATTATTCCCGTCCTTTTTTGTTAATACCCCATTATTACCACCATAAGTTATAAAAGCAAGCTTTATTTTATAACTTATGGTTTTAAATTATACAGTTTGCTCTTTTTGTCAAACTGCACTTTGTGCTTAGTCGGTATCCCCTTAAATAAGTGGCTTATAACTGAAACCGTCCATCCGTTGCCTAGGGCTTTGTAGGCTTGTGTTGAGCTTACTGAATCACAATAGTCATCGGGGAGGGTTTGCAACCTACAGCACTCTGAAACAGTCAGTTTTCTATAAAGCTTATCGTCATAAGTAATTATATTAACGCCTGAGCCTGTGAGGTTACTATTGGTGCATACTGATACTGCTTTTTGCTCAGGGTTTTTGCTGTTTTTCTTAATCTGTTTTTTACATCTATCGCTATAATGGCTTTTCTCTAATTCCACAAAGTTCCCGTTATAGCTGGCATATTGTCGCGCCGTCATGGTGATGGCCTTTTGTTCGTTGTTCGTTATGATTGAATATCTCTTTTTTAATTGAAATTCCTTGTTTTTATGCCACCATTTATGCCACCCATCCGACTGAAACTCTGGATTATCACTTTCTTCAATTATATCTTTTAGAAAAATTCCCTTATCCTCTGGCTGCCCCACTTTCCAATTGCACCAATAAAGCCTCTTACGATTCTGCGCTGAAACCAAAGCCGAATTAATCAATATAGGCTTGCACTTCATTTGCTTACTGATTGCGTCCTGTATTTCCTTTTTCATTTTGACATTTTCAAGTAAAAAATGCTTTGGCTTAATCTCGTTGCGGGCGCGTACAAATTCAAAAAACAATTGACTACGCGGGTCTTTAAAGTTCAAACCCTTCCCCGCTAAACTAAATCCTTGGCATGGTGAGCCGCCAATCAATAAGTCAGCACCTTTAAATTGCGAAAAATCCGTCATAAAATTTATTTCCCCATGATGTATAATCTCTGGGTGATTTTTCTTTGCTATTTGAATTGCATATTTATCATTTTCAAACGCGTGGTATTCGGAAACTTTTATGCCAGCGCGTTTTAATGCTGTTAACCCGCAAGAAATTCCATCAAAGAGGGAAATCACGATTAATCCTTGTTTCTTTGGCATGGCATCCTCTCTAATATCTGTTCCTATGTTCACAGCAGCCGCAGCCGCTATATGGTTCTTTTTCGGTATAATGCAACAAAGATACTGCCTCACTTGTATGCACCCCTTTTTCTTTAAGTAGCGCAAGCATGGCTTGCCTCGCCTTAGTGGCAGCATAGTTTTTAGGCATTTTTGCTTCATTTTTTTTAATTCTCCGCTCAAATTCCAAGGCCACATTGTCAATATTTACTAGCCCCTTTATTCGGTCGGAAATTCTATCTTGCCATTTCATATAATTAATTTTTTTCGTAATTCTCGCAAATGGATAAGGGCTTTCTCAATGATTTCTTTTTGCCCAACTTCCAAGTCATCAGACAGATTTTTATAAGGTGGTTTATAAGGCTTAAAAACCCAGTAGGCCACCGTTTTACGCGCAGCCTCTTTTTCTTGCTTGTCAGTCATTATATCGCCCCAATAATTCATCACGTTTTTCTAAAAGTTCGGCTTCAGTGCCAAATTTTTCTTCCCATGTTTCTTGCCCGGCATGTATTGCCACACCAAGGCCCCCCGTTTGGTGATGCGGAGGGCAAAGGGGCAAAACATCAGCGTGTGGATTGCGCTGACCCATGCCAGCCCCTTCTAGTGGGTGATGTAATTGGGCCGGCTTTTCACAGCGCACCTTGTTTACAAATCCCCACTCATCCTCGACGCTCAGGACAACTAAACAACCCAGCGCAGCTATTTCATCCATTACGGCGCGTTCCGCCTTGGTGGGGACGGGCAGTTTAGCCATTATCTCACCGCCAATAGTTCAGTAATTTTCTTAGCGCATTTAGTGCATACGGTTAAGCGACCTTGTTGCTCTGCGTTCAGTGCTGCGTGGTCTAACGATTTGAATGTAAAGCCTATAGCCTGCTCGCCACACCAAGTTGTTAAGAGGGACGCATGTCTTATGCACTTTTCATATTTTGGTTTATCAGCCACTACATATCCTCACTTTTTATTTTTGCAAGCAATACAGCTAATCGTCGGATGTGTATAAGTTTTTTAGGGCACAATTTACTTATAATCCGCACGATCTCAATATGTGGTTTACCTCGTGTGTATTCGGCGGTTATATTTGCCGGAGTAAAAAAATCCGCAACAGGTATGCAAAAGAGATCGGCCATACATTCCACATATGCGACTGGTGTTCTATTAAGCCCCCGCTCGTATTTTTGAATTTGCTGAGAGCTAATACCCAAATATGCGCCCAATTCCTTTTGTGATATTCCGCGATCCCTCCTAAAACTACGCACCAGCTTTCCTACACGTTTATTAATTACTTCGACTTTTTCTTTTGTTGTTAGTTCGTTTGTCATTTTAGTTACCTTTTGCTTTTTTGATTGCGGCTTGGGCTTTTGATTTGTATATAGCGAATAACTCATCTAACGTCTTGCCTTTTAGCGTGCGCGTTTTGACCATCTCGCCCCGATGTTCTTCGCAAGTGTTATCGACGATCTCAAGCATGATTGCGAAATAATCTTCGGCAGCCTCTACGGCCTCCAGCAACTCAGGGGCTGCGGTTATTAACCTTAGATTCGGTAAAGTAAGGGGCAGCGGCACATTGCCCGGGCCTATACTATCAAATCCAGCTGTATACAAGATGGGTTCACCCAAGCCTTTTCCATAGTACCAAAGCCCTGGTGTGTGTTCATTAGCCTTTTCTTGTGTTGTTGGTTCGTTTGTCATTTTCATTACCTATAAATTAATTGTTTTGTGTGTGGATTCTTTCTTCGCCATAATATTCAACCTTGATCAATTGTATCAATATTAAAAGGAACATCTAAATGCTCTAATTTATCCGTTTCTTTGTTGATAGCCATTTTTTGAGCGCAATGAATCATGTTCCTATTCAAAGGCTTCCCGTCAATAAATATAGGCATGTTTTTGTTGCGCCATTTATTAAGCTCTTGAATCAAGTCTTGAAGTGTCATTTGCGAACCTTTTAAGTATTTTTCATATTCATAATATTTGTAAATATCACCTTTAAAGCCTTGTAAAACTCTTAAGCCTTCAGCATCAACCCAGTCGCCACAAAACACATAGCAACTTCTTAGGTTGGATCTTGTATTTGTAGTTGCCGGATATAAATCAGGCAAATAATTACTTCTATTTTTGGGCAGCTCAGACCACAAAGAGCCTGTGTTTTTATATGTAGAACCGTCGGACATTGTTAATGAAACTTCCCTGCCAGCAAACGATTGAGCATGTTTATCAAGCCTTTCAACAAGAACATCATAAAAGATTCCCGATCTGCCTATATAAACATTATCTTTTTTTGTATAAATGAACGGATCTTTCTTATCCAAAACATAGCCTAGGCGATCATTAAACTTAACTCTTGCTAGTATTTTCATTTTAATTACCTAAAAGTTAATTGTTATGTGGGGGATTTTGCCATTAGAAATAGCCAGGGTTATTTCTGTTGCAAGACGTTTGGGCAATGCTAATTGTTCAACAAAAGCATCATCTATCGCACGAAGAATTGTCCCTTTATGCTTCTGGTCAGCTTCACGCTTTGCAAGAGCAGCCGCTTCCGCTTTTTTCTGGTCGTCGGCCTCTTTTTGGAGTCGATCAATTACCTCTTGCCTGTCACGCTTTGCTTTTTCAAGGGCGGCTTGTTCTCTTTGGGCTGTTGCTAGTTTTTCGGCGGCGGTGCGTGAATCAGCATCTTTTAACGCCTGAAGCGAGGCTTTTGCGCGCGCCTCGGCCTCTTCTATTCGTTTTTCGGCGGCTAGGCGCTCCGCTTCTGCTTTTTCTTCTGTAGCGCGCTCTCTGGCCTCGGAGGCCAGCTTTTCAGCGGCGGCTTTTTGTTCGGCCTCAAATTTTGCTTTTTCAGCAGCAGCTTCTGCAATTTGTTCGTCGCGCTCTTTCTGTTTTCGCGCTTCTTCAGCCAAGCGCAATTTTTCAAGTTCTGCTTGATCGGCGTCGTGCTTTTCCCTTTTTGCAATGTAGGCTTCAATTTGTTCTATTGATTGTTTTTTTACCGCTTCGGCTTTAAAGGAAAATTCTTGCCAATCCCGCTCTATATTTTTTGTGTCGGATAGTAGGTTTTTAAGCTCTTCTAGCGGCACATTCTCCCACTCAATGCGGGCAAATTCAGCTTTATAAGCGAGAGCCTCTATAGCCTCCTGATGCTCTTTAATGCGATTTTCCCAATCAGTAACAGGCTTTTTAACCGCATCTTGCAAAGATTGTAATTCGTTCCAAGCTTTTTTGCCTTTTTCATTGTTAGTCTTGATGACGGCTTGGTGTTCTGCATTTTCTTCTTGTCGCATTTCATCAACACGATTCTTTGCATTGCTGATTTTATAAGCGAGGGATTTAATAGCCTTTCGCCCCTTTTCAGTCGTTACGTCGGCGTCAAAATCGTCCGCAACCTTTTTAATATTCTCAATAAATGGGTCGAGCCCACCCCCATTAAAGAGAGTTGCGGCGGTTGTTTTTTCTTCGTTGTATAAAATTATTTCTGTCATTTTAGTTACCTTTTGTTTTGTTAATTGCTTCGGTGGATACTGTAACAATTTCTACGACCTCTGGTTTTTCATCGTCTGCTTTTGGAGTTATGCAGAAATAGCAAGCACTTCCCCTACCCCCGCTACCAGTTAGGACGGTTGCAGCTTCATAATCGGTTCTAGTCCAGTAATCATCATAGGCATAAAAAACACTGCCTGTGGACACATCCTTAAATGGAATTTTTTTGCCTGTACGGCTTAGAGTTATCATAGTTTTTTCCTAGTTTGATTAAATTACACTTGCATAATAGTCTGATATTGATTCCCTGCGTCCTTGGTCTGCTTCGTCGTAAAGGGCGTTAGCTTGTTCGTTTTCAGTTTCACATTCTGCCACGAACAACGCCAAGCCCTGTACAGAAAGAGTTGATCTTGCCCCATTATCATTTTCAAAATAAACCGCCTCAATTTCACAAATTCCCTCGCCTTGTTCCGCGTAATACTCGGAAACTGTATCGGATAACTCACGCAATGAGTCAGCTTCAAAAGCTTGTGTGTGGTTTGGCTTATCTAAATGAAACATAGTCCCGTCCTTCTATAGTTCGTTGTTCACTTATAGTTGAAACAAAGCTCGGAGTCAAGGGCTAAATCAAAATAAATTTAGATTAACCCGCTACATACCAGAAGTCTGATATATTATGTTTGGGATATCCTCATCAGCCAGCGTAGAGTTGTTATCTTCAGCTAGCCACCTTGATACGCCAAATTTGTCGCAACAATATTTATATTTCAATAGTGCTGTACGCCACATTATTTTGCCTTGTTCGTAATAAACATTTGTTGTCGCATCGTGAACCGCAGATTTTTCTAACTCATAACTTCCACATTGATATGGGGCTTGAGTTCTAAAGAACATCATAAAAAATTGCTTGTCGGTGGTTTTTAAAAGTTTTTTTAACCAAGCTTCGTCAACTTCGCCAAAAACCGCTGCCTTCCCCGCGTTTATCTTTTTAATAATGACCTCCAAGGCCGTCATGTAATTGTAATATTGATGATTATAATGACGATAGTTAATTTCACTCAGCATGGATTGTTTTAGAGGTTTTTTATTATCCTTTACGGAAAAAGATTTAACCTCAACAATTCCTTCTGGGCGCAACCCATCAAGCATACATTTACACATTATGCCCGTTTCTTCATCCTTATATATAATAACAACCTCGGCTCGCATACCGCCCAAGGCGGCTAACATCGCCGGCCTGCGAGCAAGTGAGGCTGTGATTCCCGCTAATATATCAACAAAATCTTCCGATAGCACACGCTTTCCCCCGGCTTCCACTTCTGCATTAAAGTTATTTTGAATTTCATCCCATATAACATCTGTGCGTGGGTCTAAATATTCGATAGCTCTTGCAATCAAGTCTTCTTTTTTACCAGTTTTCTTTTCGCCAAGACTTCCAAGAAAGGCTTTTATATCTTCAGATGTTTTAAGTATATTTTTGCCTTCAAAATCTTCAAGCGTAGGCCGCTTTACATATAAGCCGCTAAATCGCTTAGGCTCAAGCACCGCGCAATGTATAGCTGTTCCTAGTTCCATCGCAGGCGTTACCACCGTATCCTCTTGATTGGGATTCATCGGCGACTTATGCCAAAATTCCTCAGCATCAAACAAAATATCGTCACCGCCCGATCGGCTGAAATATGGAATTTTAAAATATTCCTCCTCAGCCATATTAAAATATATACCCTCCTTATAAGGCATAGCGGCCTCTGGTTTTGGTGTTGGTTTTTCTTCTTCTTTTTCGCTTAAGAAACACATAGTTACGTCCTTTTTTAAGATTATACAAATCCGCTTAAGTTAAGCAGATATTTTTTGGCTTATTATATAGTTTTTATTTGGTTAAGTCACTCAACACAACCGTACCCCAGAGTAGTTTGTCGCGAATTTTAAGCTTTTCCACAAGCGGCTTATCGGCCATATAGCGATTTGATTCAACAGTGCATAAAACAAGGTTATCAAGGTTGTTTTTACCACCTTTTGAAACAGGTATTAAATGCTCGATACTCATAGTTTCGGGGGTTAACTGGACGTTTGTATAAAAACAATAATCACCATCGCGATCTTGCAATCTACATTTCATTTCAGCTTCAAACCTTTTGCGCTTTGTTCCCGTCACATTGATTTTTTGCTTATCGTTAAAGGATTGGTAAACCTTTTGCGCTTCCTCATTGCTGAAGGTGTACCACTGCTTTTTTGGGCTTTTATAGACAACACAAACAATTTCATTTGCTATAAATCTTTCAACTTCATACTCGTTAGTTTTCTTTTGACGCTCCGCACCTATCCAATCAAGGTAAATACCAAAGTCTTTAAAATGCTTTTCAATAGGTTTTTTAGCCATAGTCCGTCCTTATTTAGTTGTTAAGTTGTTTTACTCGCGTTTTTTAGTAGAGACCGTTTGACATTTTGAACCAAGCGGAGCGGATCCATATCGGCGAGAGAGCATACTAGAATAAAATCCTCATTTTTCATAGAAAACCAACTTATAGTCTTCTTGTTTTCGATTTTATCCATGGCGGTTTTTGGAATCTTCAGAGCGTCGAGCACTGCTTGCATAATTACCGACTGCCACAAACCTTTTAAATCATCATTCACTTTTCCGCCCCTTGGATTTGTTAAGTTATTTCAATATCAAGTTTTTCAGCGCAAGCCTCGCGAAACTTTTTTATTTGATATGATATATTGTCAAATTCCTCATGGCTCATCGTAACTTTGCCTAGCTCTGGACATTCAATAGTGATTTCTTTTTCGGTAACTTCGAGATCCATAGTATCCCAGCTCTCATTGTTTAGCTCTAGTTGTAATGTAATAGACACATTAAACCCCTTTAGTTTGATTAATTCGTTTTACTGATTTTTTTACGTGGCGCTCTAAGATGCGTAACGCTTCTGGTGAGCGGGTTATTTTTGGTATTATATTGATTGATAATCTTGGCGACATAGAGCCGCATAAGTTAATTATTTTGCTTTCATTTGACATTGTCACGCCCCCTTCACTATCATTAATGCACATATAACAAATAGAAAGCTCACGAATCCGAGAGTGTCAAGCGTAAGCTTTTTATAAAACTGGTAATCTTTATGCTGAATAATTTTTTTCATTGTATATCTCCTAGTTGTTTTTAACGTCTATCAACTTATAGGGTATACAAATGTTAATGTAAACCCTTAAAAACAATTTATTGTGCTTTTATAGACCTCAAGCAAAATAACACTATACATATTGATATAGAGTAGAAAACCATATAGAATGTATATTAGCTGTTTTTTGTTCTCGTCCTTCATTTAGCAGCGGGGGCGTGTTTCCCCTAGTTATGCGCCCCCATAAATATTTTTTATCTCTTTAGTTGCAATAGCAATTTCTTTCGCTTATGGTGGTAAGAACCAAAACCAAAAAGGACGCAAATCATGGCTAAAAACAATATTGACGATAACGCTATTCTACGGCTTGCTATTGAGCAATGGCCTGTACGGATACGCAAAGCAGGAAAAAGGCACTTAGACCTCGCGCTCGCCGTAGGAACATCCGAGGGGCATTTATCGCAAATAATAAGCATGAAAATAAAAAGCCCACGCATAACAACCACGAATAAGATCGAGGAAGTGTTAGAAATCTGGGGGGTTTAGTTGTTGATATTTTTATCAAAAGCTGTACTATACATAGACACTATGGCTTGGTGGGGAGTAATTACCCCGCGACACATGGGGAGGTTCGTAGCCCTCCCCGCCGCTTAAAAGCTACATAACCTTACTACGGAGGTAATATCATGAAAAAAAAACGTGTGCCAAAGAAGGGGCTTGTATATTTGTTAATTTCCGATTGCGGGGCTTATGCTAAATACGGAGCGTCTGTAAATCTTAAAGCAAGACTTTCTCGAATAAATGGCGACAACCCTTTTAAATGTAAATTTATAATTAAAAAATTCGCCTATAGTACGGATATTTATCATACTGAGAATCAAATTAAATATAAATTTTGGCAAAATCATATAGGCATAAGTGAGTTCTTCCAGATACGCAAAAACGATCTTTCGGTAGATGATGCTGTCGATATATTTGAATCCACTTGCTTAAGGGAGGGCGCGATATGCTCCTGAGAGGCGGCTACTATATGAAAGCAAGGTGTATAATGGAGAGCGATATAATCAACCAGCCGCCACATATTAGGGAGGTTTGGGACTGGGTTCTAATGAACGCCAACTATACTGTCGGGAAAAGTTCCGGTGTCGCTATAAATAGGGGGCAGTTATTCACTACTTTGGATAAAATAAGAGAGGGTTTATCTTGGTATGTTGGGTACAGAAAAGAGAGCTACACGAAAGACCACATGAAGAAGGCAATGAAAGCCCTTAAGAAAGCCGCTATGATAACCACCAACAAAAGCACCAGAGGATTGTTGATAACTATCTGTAATTACGACATTTACCAGAACCCGTCAAACTACGATAGCACCAACGAAAGCACTAGTGAAGGCGCTAGGAAAGCACCATCAAAGCACCAAAGCAGCACCACTATAAACAAGAACGATAAGAACCTTAAGAATAAAGAAAAAATAAAAGAAATAGCTTTTTTTGGATCTTTGAATTGGAAGAGAAGCAAGGAAAGATTTTTAACTATAAGCGAGAAAAAATCTCTCCAAACTTACGAAGAAGAAAACGGCGCAGTGAATTGGAACAACATCGAAGAATATAAAAAACTAACTAGGGAAAAGACGATATGAAAACGAATATAAAACAGAACAATAGTCGTCTCGCTAGCGGCTGGGGGTGGTTTCGTAACAATTTATCCACCCCAAACTAATTAATTACCGCGACGAGATAAAGGAGCGTTGCAGTAAAATTTTGGAACTATTTTAGTAACAACCAACGAGAAAAAAGAATATGGATGATTTGAACGCTTTTATGAAGGATAACGATATTTTTTTAAAATACGGCGAGCGCGGTGAGCTCGATATCCGGTTTATTAGGTCGCGAGGCCAGATTGCCTATAAGTATTTTGTGACGTTTAAAAGTAAAGACGGGTTTGTCTATATATGTAGCAACGGTACGTGCGGAAGTGAGAGCGGCGAAGGTAATACAAAAGAAGAGGCGTTATTTAACTTTCTCTCTAGGATAAAAGGCCAAACATTATTGCACCAAAAATATAAGAAGAGATTATTAAGAAAGGATTTGGTTATCAATAAAAGAACAATCATTCCTCCATTATTAACACGTAAGTAGTAACAATAAAAACACTGTCGAATTCGACAGGTTTAAAATCAACAATAGAGAGTAAGGATTATGAGTAAATACGAATGGACTAAAGACAGCGAAGGTGTTGAGTGGATTAGTGATAAACGAGGCAATAAATGCTCGGTAAAATATTTCGGCAACAAAGAAGAGGCCGAGAAAGCTTTAAAAAGCCTGGTAAATTGTGATGACTGTGTAAATTGCCGCTCTTGCCGCTATTGCAGCGATTGCAGCTATTGCAGCTATTGCAGCGATTGCCGCTCTTGCCGCTCTTGCAGCTATTGCAGCTCTTGCAGCTCTTGCCGCTATTGCAGCGATTGCAGCTATTGCAGCTATTGCAGCGATTGCAGCTATTGCCGCTCTTGCAGCTATTGCAGCGATTGCAGCTCTTGCCGCTCTTGCAGCTCTTGCAGCTCAAAAAAAGGCGACTTCAAATCCCCAGTTATACCCGTAATAAAGAGTATTCATCAAGAGGTCTATAAGGCGGTATCTAAGCCTAACGCTCTTGAAATGGGTGACTGGCATACATGCGACACAACACATTGCCGCGCAGGGTGGGTGGTTGCGCTGGCGGGGGAAGAGGGGAAAGCTCTTGAAAAATATCACGGGACGTGTCTAGCCGCACAATTAATATATCGTAAAAGCTCATCTATTAAAGTTTCCCTTCTTCGATTTTTTGATACAGCCGATGAGGCTATGGCTGACATGAAGAAAATGGCAGAACTAGAAGTAACCCAAGAGGATAAATAACATGGCAGATGAACAAAGTAAATTAAAACTACATATCCCAGAAATGATTGATGGTTCTACATTGGTATGCGGAGAAAATGGAAATGTGGTGGCTGATATCACTAAATACGGTGTGCAATATCAGCAGCTTATAGTCACAGCAGTAAACAACCACACCAGAATGAAAGAGGCTTTGGAGGATAATAAGGAAATATTATACGCTTTGGTAAAGTGGGTGGAATTACACGGGGCAAATACTCCAAAAACTACTCAGGTAATTGTTACGGATATTGAAGACCGAATAAGAGAAACGGAACAAGCCCTAAAACAGGATAAATAACATGAACGATGAACAACTAGCACTAGAAAACATGCAACTAGGCGAGGCTTTAGTTGCTGCGGATAAGCGTATAGGTGGGCTGGGGAAGGCTTTGGAGGCGGCTCACCTAGCTGGCTTTATGAGCAGTCATGAAGGGTTTAATGGTGAGTGTAGAAAGGGCATATATTGTGGCAATGATGACGATGAACCTGATAAAGAGGGTAATTTATTGGCGGAGTTAAAGCCGAGTTTTGAAAAATTCTTAAAGAACAATCAAAAGCCCATCAAAAAGGCTTAGATATATAATTCAATAGGTTAATATTTGTTTACGACATTGATGTCGTGAACAATCAAATAAGGAGAAGAATAATGCCAGATAAAATGACAACAGAGCAGGAATTAAAGGCTACGAAACTTGCCCTACGCATAGCTATGGATCAAGTAGCGGCTTTAGAGAAAACCAAAACGCTCCATGACGAGATAGCTATGAATGCGCCTATAACTTACATTGATGCTGGCGAATTTACCAAAACTATGAGAAAGGATTGTACATTTTTGGAGATTATGAAAAGCCTAGCATTTATGCGATACACTTACGCGGATATCGCAATGAAACAAAGGGAGGTAAAACCCAATGAGTAAAGAAACACTAGAGGCGGTGAAGGCTTCTATGGAGATTATGAAAGAAGCTTTCACGCGTCAAGGATCGGTTGTGGACACTAGAATATATACAGACGCGGCTTACCTCATGGATTTATTGATTGAGCAGCTTAATACGTTTATAGAGAGTAACACCACAAGGGAGAAAGCCTTGGTTGATGCTTTGGAGGCGATAAGAAGCACAACAGGGGAGCAAATGGACTTAGGAAATAACTGTTCAGCAATTCAAGCTTGTTATATTGAGGCTAAAACCACTTTGGATGATATTGAACAAGTTTTATCCCAACATAAGGAGAACGGGTGACATGACGGAAACACAAGCAGAAGTAAACGCAAGGGCGGCTGTTATTTGGGCTGTCAAGCACGAACTGGGCGACTATTGCCAAGATTTAGCAGTCCTAGTGACGGATATTCACACCCATGATGGGGAAACTTATGTCTCTGTTACAATCAAGCAGGACACAGGCATATTGGCTGAAATGACTTTCCGAATTGACGACAGTTCTGACGATCCAAATTTTGATCCAGAAGAGGATTTGTTCAAGATATTCGTCTGCGTATACGAGGACACATACGAGCCTTGTGAAAGCTATAATTGGCAAGTCAAAAACTTTTGGATTGCCCTGCTAGAATGGCCATCAATTAAATCAGCAAAGGGGTAACAAATGACGTACAACGAACAAGAAGACATCGAGCGGGTGGCTAAGGCTGTAATAGATTTGCACTTACTATGTGACTCTTATGCGCCAGAGATTGCAAAATCAGCCCTTAACGCCAGCCAAGCAGTACAAAACTACAAGGCTATGGAAGCTGAAAACCAACTACTACAGGAAAGGGTTAATCAGCTCAATGCTAAACACGCAGACGCTGTGCTTAAGGATAACATGGATTTAATTATGAAGAAGGCGGGGAAATGAAAGTTTTAATGATTATATGGTTTGTGTCTGGTTATGCTGGTGGCATGACATCGCAAATAGTGACTATAGAGCAATGCGAAAGTATCAAAAGCAAGGTGGAGAGTTCTCATATCCTTGGTGGGAAAAGCGTCCTCTGTACGCCTTTAGAAACCCAGGGAGAAATTAGCAATGAGTAAAGACACACTACAAACAGTAAAAGAGGCTTTGGAGGATAACATAAAGACCGCAAAGTTTTTGATTAAACAGTCGGAATGCTATGGAAAACGAGGGTGCTATAAAAGGCTGGTGGAAAACAACGAAAAAGCTCTTAAGGAATTAGCAGCATATAAAAAAAGGCTCGAGAGTGAGGAGCGGCTGGGGATCCATGCAAGTAAAGGCAAAAACTCATTCGTGACCAGATTGGAGAATGCTTTTTGGGCAGATCACAACGGCATATGTACCGTTAATAAAAGGGATTTAAAGGATATTCTATGGCACTTTATAAGGCTAGATAACGCTGCTAGAGAATTAGATGAACATAGTAAATAGGTAACTCATGAAAAATATACAAAAAGAGTTAAGAAAAGCCCAGTCACAGGCTCTGAAGGAGTCAATGCAGCTAACGTCAATGATGCTGAAGAAAAGCAGGGAAAGCCAGAGTCAAGTGGATATAAGAAAATTAAAATTAAAAATAGGTAACTCATGAGCAAAGAAGATAAGAAAACGCTATTTGATAAAGTCAAAAAAGAAATAGCCGACAAGATGCTTACGGAGAAAGGCTACTATAATTTCGATATAGTAGAACCCCGTAGGGATGTTGGTTTTATTTGGGTAAGATGCGAAGGCGGCCAGTGGGAAAAACACACGATAAAAGGATAGGTAACTCATGAGCAATACAGAGACACTAGAAGCGGCGCATAAAAACGCATTTACGAACTTTCTAAGTAAAAACTTAGAATACACAGGTCAAGTAGAGCCACCAAAAGACACGGACTACAACGGTATAAAATATATACGTGAAGATGTAGTTGCCAAGCGTGAGGCTGCTTTGGTTAAAGCTTTGGAGGTGATGACGGAGCATTATGTGCAATTAGCTGGTTGTGGTGACTGTGGATTTTGGGAGCCAGAAGAAGAGGACGAAGTTATCGAAGCAAGAAAGGCTTTAGACAACAACCCAACGGAGGTAAAATGAGTAAAATTCTGCAAATATTATTAATCATAGCAACTATAATTTACGCGGGAGTGTACGTAGTTTGTCATTTGGCAGATACTATATCCATTCTTAACATTGAAAGACATGTGAAAGCTGAATGCTTAAAATAGACAACCAATAAGGAGGCTACATGATAGACAGAATAAAGTTTTTTATAAGTTCAATTTTTGGCGCGATTATAATTATTGTAATGCTCGCTATTGTGTTGTGGGTTCTATTCCATTTTGCTGTTTTCATAGGAGTAATTATATTACTTGGCTTTGTAGCTGCGGTTCTAGCGGCCATTGCCACATTGTTTAACCAATAAGGAGGCTAGAGATGCAGAAGTTAGAAGAATATTTTAAATTACAAAAAGAAATACATGATTATTTCAGCTACGTAGAAGATTGGGCTGTTATACCCATCAATGATGCTACAGAAATGTACTGGCAAATCATAGGTGATGAGAATGGGGGAGTCGTCCGTTTTGCCGAGAAAAAAGAAACATTTGATACTGAGGGTGATTACTATGAGGATGAGATATATACGCAACGACACCTTCCTAAGTGGGTATATCGAGCCAAAGACTTTACTATGATATGTGTTGATACACGCACAGATGGCAATAAATTCTTACAGGTATTTGATAATGCAAAAGAACTTAAAACCGAGGCCGCTAGAGAGACATGACAGGAGAGGATAGGGGAAATAAAGTGAGAAACTACTTGCGGTATATATAACTAAGGTATATGATTGCATCATAGGAAATCTAATAAAGGTATA
>SDBT01002457.1_pt1 | contig 32795 bp, 73 predicted proteins | sample 2277101 | NCBI WGS metagenome assembly SDBT01 (sample SAMN10404973, study PRJNA504765) | marine sediment metagenome | isolation source: marine sediment core GS10_PC15, 103 cmbsf | place: Arctic Ocean: Southern Knipovich Ridge | collected 2010
TCTTTCAGAAGCTTCGTATCATGCCGTAGACAAAAGCCATATCGCTTATATGCCCGGGTCATTGCCCTCTTCATGCACCGTTCGTTTCTTATGGTTGGATTGGCGCTCATTATGCGGTCAAGCTCAACAATCTTGTCGCCGGTCTGGATCCGCCTGTATTTTCTCGCATCTTCCAGGTTAATTTTGCAGTGTTCGGCTAGTGTTCGGCAGCAGATCATAGCTATGAGGAAGGGCGCATTGTCAGGCAGCACTTTCCACGCCTGGTTATCTTGATCTATCTGGCGATTAAAGCCTACTCGTATAAACTCTTCTACACGCTCAGTTAGGTAGTGATAGTCCTTCCATGTAGGCTCTCATCAATGCCTTTATGGCATCAGCCCAACCGGTTATACTATCAGTGATCAAAAACCTGCGACTCTTTAATGGCTTGCGAACAGCTGGTAATTTAGCGATATGTTTCTTCTGAACTGAGTAACCAACACCCGTACCACCTAACAATAAAAACATGGCTTCTGAGAATGCTCTAAAATCATCTACCGGCATAAAACAGCAATTGTAAATGCGGTTGGGGCTAACTTCTATGGGCTCGCCTCCAAATTGCAAAGATCTCATACTAGGCAAAATTTTCTTAGTTTTAACAAAGTCTTCATATATTCTTTCGATGTCTTGGATTATTTCTTTATTATTATGAAATTTCCTTAAATGCATTTCTTTGTTACGATCCACTATCTCTTCAAATGTTTCCCGTCTACCTAAATGATCACGGTAACGGGCGTATTTAGTAAAAATGGTTATCTTTGACAGTATTTCTGCACTTTTATTCATAGTCCTCTCCCAAGTTATTACTTTTCCTTAAATTCTCTTCTTCTGTTATAACCCTTAAATTCCAAGGCACATGTAAGCCACTTACTATCTTACCTTGTAATGGTATTATGTGATCAACATGATAACTAACATTACTCCACTTACCTAAATTTTTTGCTTTTTTATAGAATATTTTAATTTGCTCAAAATGCTCTTCTGTCAACCAGTTCGGAGTAGCTGATAACTTAGATGCCCTGCGCTTAGCACACTTTGCACTTAATTTATCACTATTATTCTTATTATATAATTGTATTTTATCTTTATTAGTTACATAGTATACGCGCTGGTATTGCTTTTCTTTTTCTTTGTTATTAAGATAATAATTGCGCATGTTAGCTAGTTCTTTGTTTCTATTTGAATCTTTCCATGCTTTTCTTAAATTATTTACCTTTTCTATATTGTCTTTATGCCATAGTTGCTTAATTTTTTTAACATGTTCTTTATTTTGCTTCTTCCATAATGCTGATAAATTTGCATTATTTTGTTTAGAACACTGTTTAGAACAACATATAGAATTATGACTTTTAGGTTTGAATGGCGTTTTGCATATTTTACATTTTTCTGGCAACTCTACCATTTGTCCTCCTAGGGATATCTCTTATAAATTTAGCTGTGATCTATATTCTACTGAACTAGCTGACAATTGATGTGGGCATAAGCCCAAAATACGCCGTTGATAAATTGTTGATATTTTTATAAACTTGGCATACTTTCTTCATCATGTTGTTGTCCTTTCTGTCTTAGTTTGATAGTGAAATTATACCACAAACACACGGTTAAAACTCCCACAGAATCGAAATAATATCAGACGAGGAGGTGGATTAATATGAACATACCAACAATGGAAGATATAGTACAAAAACTACATCAACATACAAATTGTAGGACGTGTAACAAGTCCGTAAGTCCTCGTGGATATATACTGACCTGTAAAGGGGGTGATCCATTTGCCCCAGTTTGTAACGAGTGCAATGATAAAGAAGAGAAAGATAAAGAAAAGGCCATCATGAAAGTGTGGCTGATAGGGGTTGGTATTATTTTGTGTGCTATAGTTATATTAACTTTCGCGGGGTAAATAAAATTGAAACATACATGGATGATATACCGTGATTTTAGAATGACCCTGCATAAATTACAAATTTATAATGCTAGGGTTCACATTGATCAAACAAGTGTATCATTTCATTATATGTGGAACGAAGAGTTTGATTTCGTAGATACATACGGAGTTAATTAGTATAAGGAATAAATAGCGATTATGATATTTATTTAATAATGATAAAGGGTAAAAATGACAAACAATAGCAATGGGAGAAAACCAATATTCTTCACTTCAGATTGGCATATAGGTCATAAGATAGTTATTGATCTTGATAAAAGACCGTTCAAAGACTTAGATCATATGAGTTCGAGTTTGATTAAAAATTACAATGCTATTGTTCCAGAAAATGGAGTATGTTATTTTTTAGGAGATATGGGATTTTGTGGTTCAAATACTTTGAAAGATATAATAGACCAATTAAATGGGACTAAACTTCTAATACTCGGTAATCATGATAAGAAACATAATGCGATGTACAATGCAGGGTTTGATATTGTTTTGAACGCAGCAGAGTTATGGATTGCTAGCGAGCGCGTCACTTTAAGTCACTGTCCTTTGCGTGGAATATTTAGAGAAGATACGACAGGAATGCGTAATTATATCGATGGGGAAAAGTGGCACGGAGAATCTAGGCAGGATAAGTTTTCAGTAAAAGATGCGGGTCAGTTCCATTTACATGGTCATATACATGCAGGACCGGCGAATAGTAAGAAGAAAATTGATGGCAGACAGTTTGATATTGGTGTGCCCGGAAATAATTATAGACCTATACATATTAAGGAAATTGAGAGCTGGATAGCTAAAACTAAACAGATTGAAAATGGAGAATTATAATGTTACATAAATTAGGTATGGGAGTTGAACAATAAAGGATAATATGAATGATGAAGAGAAAATTCAAAGCCTGTTAGATTTAGATGAGAACTGGAACTCATACACGGATAGGAAAAAGAAACTTCTTAAGAAAGCTTGTAAGAACGAAAATAGATTGAAGAGATATAGGGAGAAGTTAGAACAAAAACAGAAAAAAATAGATAATGAAGCTCAAAAGAAATTAACACAAGATTATATAGAAGAAAGTAGACACTTATGCTTAAAGCTCACTAAGGTATTCTTTAAATTAGGATTTAATGCCAAACATTTTCCACTTGTAAAATTTAAAGATGACTTAAAACAATATTGGCAATGTGTGGGAACTTATAGCAATAAATAAGTAAAGGATAACATATGTTAAACATGTTTAAAGACACAAAGCGGTGTACTAAAGATATAGAAGAGAATAATGTTGAGATAGACGTACTTCAGAAAGAATTAAATAAGCTAGCCAAACCATATGAGGATAAGATAACCATATTGAAGATGAAGAATCATGATCTAGACGTTAGGATTAAAAAAATAAGTGAAGGTGTAAATGTAAAGTTGGGCAAGAAAAATTCGAAGTTAGGGGAAAAATACATGGACCCTAAATTTACAGCGGAAATATATAGTTCACATCAACCAGTAGTATCATTTTATAATATCGAAGATGGTTTTGAGGCAACCGACACTGATGATCTTCAGAGTCTTTACCTAGTGCATCACAATTTATTGTTGCATATCAAGCCTAATGATTATGGCGGCATATGTTGTGATCAGGCGTACTGGGATGGTAAGGAGTTTTACTATCATAGATGGTCTAGGTGGCATTCTATGTACCTAACCGATCGTGCTCGCAGAATAATCATAAATGGTATTAATGATTATGTGGCTAATCAAGCAATTGAAAAGGAATTATTAAAGTAAGTATATGGAAAGAGGTCTAGATAATTACAGAATCGAAAAAACCTTATTAGGAGATTATTGATGGAATACTTGATTGGATTTGTGGCTGGTGTTGTTATATCAATGCTAGTTCATATTATAATGAACAAATGTAGTCATAGGTGGGAACATATAGGAGAAACTAACGTTTATGCTCATGGAACCAACAAAGAAAACTCCTATCCCGTCAAGACATATAAAACTTATCAATGTCCAAAGTGTCTCAACACTAAAAAAGTGAACACATAATGAACGCGAGCGAACAAGAAACAGATAGGCAAATAGCCAGACAACAACATTTTAAATGTGTATTTCAGTTTGCTAATACGTTAGCACGTTTAGGAAATCTACAGTTACCCATCATAAAATTTCCGCTAACGGTTACACAACTCAAACGTGATTTATCAAAATATTGGGATGCCGATGGACAGATGTAAGAAGTTGACATGATAGATGTAAGTAAAGAAGAGTTAGAATCACTCTCTAAAATAAGTAAAATACTTGATGCAATAGAAGCATTACTGCATGTTAAAGATGAACGAGTATTGGAAAAAGTAAAACAGATATTAGCTGAGAAAGAAAAATTCGGTGCTAAAATAATAAAATTAAAAGTTCAACTAGAAGAGTTAGAGAACAGGGATAAAAATGCAGGTAAGCAGGCTTTAATGTATATATCAACAGATGAGGTACTTAAAAGAAGATATCGTGCTGATAGATTTATGCAAGTACTGGTAAGGTTAAAAGTGATAAATTGGCGTCAGTGTTACGATCTGGTAGATTTGCACGGAAGAGGTTTTAATGGGTAATTTTGCTGTGATACATAAATCTACTAAAAAATACGTTAAGTTTTTAAAAGACAATAAGTATGAATTAGTGGATGATTGGAGTTACACAAGTTACGACGAGAAAAATCAAGCCGATAAAAGAGTCAACAATGGACGTAATGGAAATACATATTGGTCAAATATTATGGAAGTTAGGGATGTGCAGCAGGTGTATAAAGATGAATCAACTATTAGAAAAAAAGTAGATGCATTTTTAAATATACTAGAGCTATTAAAAGTTTATGACGATGGTGACTATAATTATAAATTATATCGTCGTCTATGCATGTACCATAAGGATAAGTTATGATTAGTAAATTATCAGACGACGCAAATAAGATGTTATACAATATGCTTAACCAGCTATTAGCATTATCTTGGCAAGAGTTGAGTAAGATGAAAGACAGTGAAGTTATAGCTATATTTGATAAATTAACCTTTCAATACAGAGTAGACGCGGGAGCTTTTGCAGGCTGGAATAATAAAAACATTTACCAAAATACAATTGAGAAAGTACAAAACGAGTTAGTAGATATGGAGATATTAAAGTGAAATTAGGATTAGACATACATGGAGTAATAGATGTTAGACCAGAGTTCTTTAGTAAGTTAACTGAGAACTTACTGTACTTTGGGTGGGAGATACATGTCATCACTGGTAGTTCAATTAAAGAAGGTAATGTCCTAGAAGAGTTAACTAGAATGGACATACACTACACACATACGTTCTCAGTATATGATCATTTGAAAGAAATAGGTGCTAAGACTAATGAAGAGCTAGGTATAGCTTCTCGTTACCCTTTTCCAGATGAGATATGGAACGTAATTAAATCAGAGTACTGTGCTAAGCACGATATTGACATGCATATCGATGACATGTCTGAGTATTTAGAGCACTTTACTACACCATTCATGACACACAAAGATCCTAACCGTAACCACAGAGGACAATTTGGAGAACATGAATCAGACTAGTGATAAACTAGAGTGCACCTTTGGAATCGCATTGACACTTGGAAAACTTAATATATTAGAGGGCTTTGTGAGGTGTAATACTGTAGTGGGTGGTACTCCGCTAGGTGATCTCTACTGCACACTATACGATTATTGGGTTAATATTTTAAGACAACATAATCACAACCATAGAGGACAATTTGGGAAATACAGTGACGCAAAAGAATAGAAAAATAACAGCTTGCTTAGTATTTACTATTGCTAAATTAGATTTAGTAACTGGATTCTATATAGATGAAGATGAGGATAAACTTATTGCAGGTGGTACAGATGCTATGGATCTCTACGATTCACTTGAAAATTATTGGAATGACTTGCGACAGAATCGAAAATCAAATGGAGAAATATGATAACAGAGATTAAAGGAAATATATTCGACACTGACTGTAACGTTATAGGTCATGGTTGTAATTGTAAAGGTGGATTTGGTAGCGGTATAGCTGGACAAATCAAAGAACAATTTCCTAAAGTTAGAGAAGAGTACATTAAGTACCACAATAATATAGGGTGGGCACTAGGTGACGTTCAATTAGTTAGTGTAGATAGTTTTATAATAGCTAATTGTGCCACACAGAAAGAATATTTACCTAGAGGTATATGTCATGCTGATTATCACGCCATTGAGAGAATATGTGCTAAGCTCAGACATTTCTGTAAAGAAGATGACTTGACCTTAGCTCTTCCTAGAATAGGTTGTGGGTTAGCAGGTGGAGATTGGGAAAAAGTAAAGACTATATATAACAGAGTATTCCACGACATGGATATAAAGGTCTATTACCTATGAATGTAGCAAAATTGTTAGACGTATTACAATATCTTGATATAATTGATACAAATAGATTTAGACATCACTATGGAGACGCAGCTAAATTTGTTTTAGCAATTAGAAAATATGAAAAGGATTGGAAATACGAGGAGTCTTAATGCAGCCTAATGGCGATATATCTTTAATAGATATTCTTAAAGTACTACGGGAGTTAAAACTTATCGATGCTCATGAGCATGTTAAGTTATTTGGTAATATGGCTTTTTGGAGCAAAGTAGACGATTTTAATGGGAGATATGGAAATGCCGTACATAAGTGATGAAGATAGAAAAAGACCAGAGATGGTTAGGTTATTAAGAGCAATTGATAAGGCAGTAGAAGCTGGAGTTATTAATTGTAGGGGTGATATGAACTATATAACTTTCTTCATGGGCAGAAGATACGTCGATAAGAAGGGCGAATCATATCATAATCATTCTGACGTCTGTGCTGCACTCAATGATTGTGCAGAAGAATACAGAAGACGCTTCATGAACCCATATGAAGACAAGAAGATGGAAGAGAATGGAGATGTTGAGTAGTGGAAGATGACAATAGAACAATGGTAAATTACAGTGTATTAATATCATTATTTAGAGTTTTTGTCCATTTAGGTGTTTTTTACTGTGATGATCACATGACATCTGTTGATAATTTTAGCGATCTCACAGATAATTATGGTAAGAGGTATAGACTCCTGGTAGAAGATGGTAACTTATTAAATACTTCAACAGAATCGAATTATATTTTATAAAGGGGTGGATTTAATGAAAGATTTTCTCAAAATTTTAGCTGATATGGATGATGATGAAAAGGCAGGTGCAATCTTTGGAGCTGTAATAGTAGGTATAATCCTATCCATAATGATGTGTTTCGCCTACGTAATGTTTACGGACGAATACACGGTTAAAAAAGATGTTGATAAGATATGTATCTTGTGGCAACACAATATCGAAGATGATCAAGTTAGTAGTAAGTGTGCTATATATAAATTTAAGTATACTTATACTTGCGAGATGATTAATGGTGAGAGCTTTGCCAATTGCAAAGACTCAAAGAGATGCGAAGAAGTTTGTGATAAACTTAGAAGTGGAGAATAAATGAGTGAAACTCATGAAACAGAAAGTGACGTAGTAGTTGCTGAAAAACAAAAAATCAAAGAACCTTCGCAATACGATGTTATCGTTCACAACAACGATCATACATCATACGATGAAGTTATAATTATATTATCCCAAGCATTCGAAACATCTCATGAAGAAGCACTAGCTGTTGCTAGAAAAGTTGATACTGAGGGTAAGGGTAGATGTGGTACTTATAGCAAAGAAGTAGCTGAAATGAAATTAGTAATCGTAGGGATGGTTAAAGATTCTTTGATTCAAATGTTTCCACACAGACAACAACAAATAACAATGCTGAAATTTACTGTTGAAAAATCTTAGGAGGAACTGAGTGACAAATAGAATTACGGAAGAACTAGTTGCTGGAGTAGTGTCTGAGTCTAATATAGACACCATATCTACCTGCAAGTTCATAAGATATTGTCTTAGAGATGATTATCAAGAAAATTTAGAGTTCTTAAAGTCAAGAGGTTGCAACATATATAATCTCAGGGATTTACTAGATGCTCACATTGAAGCTGAAGATCAGCAGTTAGAAATATTCTCACAATTAAAAGGTCTCATGAAGAGGGAAGAAAGAAAAGTTGAACCTACCATGACACCAGATCTAAAAAAGATATTCGACTATTCCAAGAAAGAAGCTCAGAAAAATAAAAGACACATGTTCTTCGAGGATTTGGTCAATGCTGCTTTTGAGTTAGCAAAGAGCGACCCAGACATGTATATAGTTTATTTTTTCGGTAAGACGGGTTATAAGCATGATCCAGATGGTCCAGTGGGTGTTAAGGGTAAATACAGGTTTGTTGGTGAATATTGTGATGACTTAAATGAGAAAGCGAAGAACAGACTAATAGATCCACTTATAGGCAGACGAAAAGAAGTAGAGAGAATGGTGGAGATTCTCGCGCACTATAAGAAGAAGAATCCTATGTTAGTTGGTTTACCTGGTGTAGGTAAGACAGCTGTTGTAGAGGGTTTGGCATCTTTAATTGAACAGAAACAAGTTCCAAAAGTATTAAGAAACGCTAAGATATATTCTCTGAACGTCGGTATGATATTAGCCGGTTCAAAGTTCAGAGGAGAGTTTGAAGAAAAAGTAAAAGGTATATTAAAAGATTTTGAGAAGATGAGGGAGAAGAACGATGTTCATCCCATCTTGTTCATTGATGAGATACATCAAGTTTTGGGTGCTGGTGCAGGTGGTTCGAAAGAAGGTGTTGATTTGGCTAACATGATTAAGCCAGGTCTAGCTAGTGGTGAACTAAGTTGCATTGGTGCTACGACAGATGACGAGTTCAACAAGAAGATTACTAAGGATAAAGCTCTAATGAGAAGATTCCAGATAGTCAAGATTGATGAGCCATCTGCAGCTGAAACTCTAAGAATTTTAGAGCAAGGTATTAAACCAGTTCTTGAAAAATATCACAACGTTAGGTATTCAAAGAAAGTTCTAGAACGAATTGTAGATCTATCAGGTCAGTATATAACGACACAGTACTTCCCTGATAAGGCAATCTCTCTCGCTGATTCTATCGGTGCGAGGATGCACACTACGCTGAAGAGTATTAGAAAGAATACAACTATTGAAGACGTTGAAGATGTGGTCTCTACAATAACGGGGACACCTGTATCAGCGTTCAGAAATAAGAAAGGTAAAGAAGAATATATAGATATAGCTGCAAATATAAAGAAAAGTTTGTTCGGACAGGATAAGATAGTAAATAGAGTTGTAGAACAATTAGAACTATCTAAGGCAGGTTTTAGAGACGATGGTCAACCGATTGGTTCTTTTCTACTACTTGGTCCAACAGGTACTGGTAAGACTGAGCTAGCAAAGCAAGTCGCAGCACAGACAGAATCTCACTTCTTTAAGTTGAACATGTCTGAGTTCTCTGAGGAACACTCTGTGGCTAAATTATTCGGTGCACCTCCGGGTTATGAGGGACATGACGAGGGTGGCGTTCTGACTAATGAAGTTATGAAGTATCCACATACAGTATTATTATTAGATGAGATAGAAAAAGCAAATAAGAAAGTATATGACGCGCTTCTAGGTATTATAGACGGTGCCAGCATGACAGATGGTAGAGACAATAAGGTTGACTTCAGCAATGTATTAGTATTCATGACTAGTAATGCTGGAGCAGCCCTTGCCTCTAGTACTAAGAGACCATTAGGTCTTGGAAGTGGTGTGTCAGATGAGATAAAAGCTAAGAACGACGCGCAAGAAAAGATCGTTACTCAGACATTCAGTCCTGAGTTCAGGAACAAGCTTAGTGGTGTGGTTTACTTCAATTCTCTATCTAAAGGCATTATGATCAAGATCGTTGATAAATTCATTAATATAGTTAAGACTAAGTTAACTATAAAGGGTATCAAGCTTCAAGTAGCTAAGAAAGCTAAAGAGTTTATGGCTGAGAATGGCTATGATCCTAAGATGGGTGCGAGACCAATCAAGAGAGAAATAGAGGATCAAATAACCAAAAGACTAGTTAAACCCATTCTTAAGGGTGAGATTGTTGCCGGTGATACTATAAAAGTAACTGTCAAAAATAAAGAAATTAAGTTAGATTTTGTTAAACCGAAACCGAAGCAGAAGGTCGAAGAACCTAAAGTGGAGGTTGTAGATGCGTCAAAGTCTGAATAGTACATATTTATTGTGGCAAATTGGTGTTATATTAGTACGTCTACGTCTTATTGATAATCACAATAAACTATGGACAGACGTAAGAGAACAACATTATCGGCTGGACGAATGAGCAATCTTAATGATTTAGAAATTACGTTAAAATTCGGTTATACGCTTAAGCGTATGAATCTAGTTAAAAAATATAATGTAGATTGGATGAATATCGAAGCATCACATAAAACTTTAAAGAATAGGTCAGTAAATGATCTTGAACACCAATATGTCCTAAACGGAGGAAGTAATGAAGAACGGAAGATTAAGTTATGAGCAACTAAGAAAGCAGTATGATAGAGTTATTATACGACATTGCAATGACAAGGATGGAACTGGAAGAACAACTTGCTTACTAATTAGAGAAGGCACAGTTTTTGTCGGGGTCGCTAAGTTCTCAAACAGAACCTTCACTTTTTCCAAAAAGAAGGGAAGAGTTATGGCACAGGGCAGAGCTGAACATTCAGTTGCTGTTTTTGATGGAAAAGCTACTGTAAGGGTAAGTAAGGAAAAAAGAAGAGAAGAATTAAGTTATATAGTTAAACCTTCTGAACATGAGACGGTAGAAGATATCATAGCTAGATACTTCGAAAATGATGTTGCATAAAAAGAGAATCAGATAAGTATAGTACAGACTAGTCTATACTTTTTATACGCAAGGATTTTAAATGAAGGGTTGGAGACGCTTCAGCTTATATCATGTCCTGAAAGATAGACGGGATAGTTGGTTTATAAAGAAAACGTTTTTAGATTTTGTAAGTGGATTAGCTGGGTATAGAGAATTAGATTTACCTATCGCAGGCATAATATATGGACTCTCGATTATTCCTATGATTTATTTTAATTGGACTTTAGGAACCTGGATCCTTGTGGATGTGGTAGTGTACGCTTTAGTTGCAATAATTATTTCAGGCTTAGACACATACGGAAGGTATAACGTACAAGTAAGACGAGAGGCAATAAAATCAATTGAGTTGATCATAGGGATGACAGACAGGAGAAGACGTTAACCACATAAAATTTAGAGAGGTGACATGGAAGTCAAGCTAGTTTCAAAAACAAAGATAGATAAAGAATACTTAGAATATTTAATGGGAGAGGCAAGGGATAGTAGCGAGATTGATTTTATAAAAGGGGTTCAAGATCTAGAGGGACTGATTGCTTACATTGCGAGGGTCAGTTCCTCCAATCAAAAGAACCCAAGCTACGCTGGACTTATAAAATATTGTATTAGTCATGGTCATTGGAGCATATTGGAGATGGGTAATGCTGTATTCGAGATTAAAACATCTAGAATGATAGCTCCACAAATACTAAGACATCGCTCCTTTAGCTTTCAAGAGTTTAGCCAGCGATATTCAGCTGTAGACAAGTCGGGTATTGAGATATACGTCGCGCGTAGGCAAGATGAGAAGGACAGGCAAAATTCTATAGATGATATGTCTGATGAGATAAAGAAAGAATGGGAAAAGCGTCAACTTGAAAATTGGAAGCGTAGCTTTGAAGATTATAAGTGGGCACTAGATAATAAGATAGCGAAAGAATGTGCACGAGCTGTGTTACCTCTGCAAGCTAAAACTAGATTGTTTATGAATGGAACGTTGAGATCATGGGTTCATTATATTAACTTAAGGTCAGACCCATCAACACAACAAGAGCATAGAGATATAGCAAATGAAATCAAGGAACAGTTTATTAAGAACTTTCCTGTTATAGCGGAGGCTGCTGGATGGACGAAAAAGAAAGGCAAAATAACCGTATAGCTACAGAGCTTATTTGTTCACTTTATGGCTTGGGATTGGCTGATTATGCAATATGGTTGCCACTAACGAATTATTGGAGAGATAATGAAAATAGATAAACATCAAGCACTGATCTTATTAAATAAGATAGATGATTTAGTAAATGAAGAAAATCTTAAGAGTGAGGGTGGTGAATCTGCTAAATACTCAGTAACTCCTTATAATAAACTTGAATCAGTTAGATATAAAAAAGCTAAAGATATGCAGATATATATAAGGAAGCGGGAAGAGGAGTTATTTTTTGAGTTACAGAGTCAGCTGGGCAATATTAGTGGTAAGTATTCTTTACCTATACACATATTCGCAAGATTTAATCCAGTGCGCAGCGCTTGGTATAAGTTGAGTAAAAAAGTGTTAAAAATACATAATAAAAATAAGATCACAGATGCAGAGAGAAAGGAACAAGACGATAGGGAGCAGTTTAATAAAGTTTTACACAGTGCGTGCCCAGATATTATGAATAACATAATTTTAGGAATAAGTGATGATAAGTAGCATATTCAACTTCTTATTTCCAGCGACTAAAACAGATCTGCAAATAGTTCTAGACATTATCAATGATAGTCATGTTTATAATATATTAGATACTGATCCAGTTAAAGATCAGCAATTTTACTTAGACAATAAATATACATTAAGGTTTGGTAAGAAAGACTTCGGTTGTGCCTTACATATCTACAACGGTGAAGTTCCACTTTTTGTATTTTCAGAACAAGACGAGATAACAATAATACGACAATCAATTATGGGGAAATTGACTTCGGAAGCAGTGTCACAAGGAGTGTAATATGCTTAGCCAGGATCGGCAATTCATCTTTGATGAGATAATTCGTAGGATGGACAGCGACTTAAATAATGTTCACGATTTTAACAACAACCCCGTTGACAATCAAAGCTTTTGGGCGCAGCAATGGACTAACGATGGTAATTTTTCAGTTCCTCCAGAGGCAGTAGGCTGGCCGACTGGATTGATAGAGTATGTTAGAAGGATTTCACTTATGATGGCATATGAGATACTAAACTCAGTCTATACTGAACAAGAATTAGAGCAAAAAGCTGAAGATATAATACTAGACAATGACGAGAAAAATGGGCAATAGACAACTCAGAAGTACACTAACTAATTCAAGTGCTATGCTATTAGCCAATTTACTCATAACATTACGAGCATTGGACATATACATAGGACCCGTGAATAGTAAGACGCACTCTAAACAAGTGTTTTTTATGATATACTTAAATAATATGGGCTTAGACAAACGAAGCCAACGTGCTTTAACTGACAGCACATTTAAACAATGACGACGCTGAAACAGATTCGATATAGAAGTACGATACGATTCTTCTCAGGTCGTCCGCATAAGTACGAGTCGCCCGATTCGAAAAGTGCGGACTTTCTTACAAGGGAGGTAGGATGAATGAGATTAACATATATGATGAGATATTAGTAAATAAATTCACTGAAGAATCTGCAAAAGATTTTAGAAAGAAAGTTATAACTAGAGCAGTTCTCGATGCGAACGCTCCTATCATTATTTATATTGATTCATACGGTGGGTATGTAGACTCTTTAAATACTATGTTAGAAACTATAGAACAAGTTCCTAATCCTATCGTTACTGTATGTGTAGGAAAAGCTATGAGTTGCGGTGCTATATTGTTGGCAGCAGGTGATCATAGGTTTTGTGGTCGTAAGTCTAGAGTTATGGTTCATCAAAGTTCTAGTGGAGCAATTGGACCTACCGAAAGCTTACAAAATGATGTTACTGAGAACAAAAGGTTAAATAAAGAGTTCATGTCTTTTATAGCTAAGAGGTGTGGTAAGACTCTTAAAATATTTAAAGAAGAGATGAAAAGTAAGTTAATTAAAGCAGATGATGAAGCAAGAGACTTATACTTATCGGCTGAGGGTGCTGTAGAACTTGGTCTGGTTGATTATATTGGTATGCCACATGTCAAACCAGTTACCATGTACAGTATAGAATCATCACCAGAAAAGCAATATAGATCTTCAGATGATGCTACAGATGAAGCATTAAAAACTATGGGTTTAACTAAAAAGAAAAAAGTAAAGAAGAAAATAAGCAAAAAGAAAGTTTCTAAGAAGAAAACAACGAGGAAAAAGAGACGGTTGTTACAATTGTCATATCTATATTAGGATATTTTATATTGACTATTGTAGTTGCAGCCATTCGAATGGGTGCGAGAGGTGTATTTATAGATCCCGCTAATTATGACTATAGAATTGTAAGTAATCAAAGAAAACTAAAGATACAACTTAAGGTACCCAGTTTCAAAATACTATTCGGAGATCAGTGGGAGGACTATCAAACCGCTGACTCCTTTTTAGATGCTCGGCTTAGATTATATAAAACTAAATACTTTGATTCTGTAGAAGAAGCTGAGGATTACGTCGATAAATGTAAAAATACAGAATTTAAAAATAGAATGGATAACGATTTTACAACAATACCGTAACAGAATCGATAATCATAAGAATCGATAAATCATTGGGAGGCAATGATATGAGTGAAGAAAATGTAACAGATGAAGTTAAAAACAAAGTCACTATTTCTGGTGATGACTGCACTAATGTGTTGAAGTACTGCGGGCATTTTAATGTGCCAGCAACAGAGGAACTTAAGAAATCGCTCGATGATTTCTCAGCTAATCCTGTTTTTGAAAATCAACAAGCAGTTAAACTAGAAATTTGTAAGTGGATGCTAACTTGTGACCACGAATCTTTTAAAGACACCCTCTGGGATGCTCCTAAGAAAGCAGCTGAAGAAGTAGTATTTGATCTTCAGTTCGACAAGGATGTTCAGGAAGTATTGGAAGATGGTGAGAAAGCAGGGACTAAAGTAGAAACCAAAGAGAGTTAATCCTCTTCGGGTGTTTCCGCTTTGGCCTTTCGTTGTGCCATAAATTTTTTCGCTTGCTGTATGTGATGATAGTCAACAGCACTGGTGTCACCACCAGATGTGATGTGGTCTTTCATCTTGCCAACTATACGTTGAGCAGCATAAGTCGAGAACTTTGCACCTCTATCAGGGGTGTATTTATGGAGTGCGTCAATAAGTCCGTGCATGCCAGCAGAATGTAGGTCTTCGTGATCTATATGTGGAGGTAGTCCGGATTTTCTAAATTTGTTGACGTGAAGATTGACTGTAGGTGCCCACTCTGTGAGTAGATCATTTAGGTGATCTCTTTTCTTATTGTCAGCCATACTACTATTATACCATGATTTATAGGTATAAAGATAGGGAGAAAGTATGTTTTATGAGACCGAAAGGATAGTCAGTAAGCAGTTAAAGTATGAGAAAACAAAGGCTTATACTACTATTTCTGAACTAGAAAGTAAGGGCTTATCAACAAAAGATATGATAGGAGCCATAAACATTCTTCTTGAAGATGACAACACTGAGCTAAGGGTCGCTGTGCTTAAAAAGGCTAAAGCGATACTGGAAGCCCGCAAGGAGATTACTGATGAAGAAACTATGCATGGGCATGCTGATACTGGGCCCAATAACGATATTTGCCCTATCATTTCTAATACACAGCGACATAAATAACTATAGCATACAACATCCATCAGAGGGGAGAGAGCACGCCATAATTCAGATAGAGAGAGACAATGGGTACACATGTACAGCATTTGTCATAGATGAGACAAGAGCTGTTACTGCTGGTCACTGTGTGAGAATTACTAAGCACTTTATGAAATATAAATATAAAGAGATAATGGAAGAGTCTAGTAGGATGGTAAGAGAATTTAGAGCAAATCTCAAAAGGTTAGAGGGATGTAATACAGTGCGATGCAAGCGACTACATAATATGATAAGTGCAGAATTGAAAGTAGAACTGGCAGCACGTAAAAAAGCTAAAAAGATTAAAGTTGACGTGCTTAAAGTTAACAATATATACGGGGAAGATACTAAGATAACTGCTTCGCCGGTTTTAAAAGAAGTTAGAAGTAGAGACTATGCTATACTTGAAGGTGACTTTAAAAAGTTTGACAGGTTGGGCATAGCACAAGGTTTTGATATACACAGAGGTGATACACTTAGGTCATGTGGGTATGCTGGAGCTAAGACACCACCTATATGTACTGACTTTATAGCCGGAGGTAATTATAGATTTAATTATTATGGTTATGGTTACTTAATGAAGGGTATGAGTGGAGGACCGGTTATTAATAAGTACGGTTTAGTAGTGGGTATAAACGCTAGTGTGGGCAACAATGAGATTTTTATGAGCCCAATAGTTGGGGTGTTTAATAGATACTTTAAAAGGCCAAAACCAAAACCTAAAAAGATAATGAAGCCCTTGATATTGAGGGCTAAAGACAGATAGGGAGATTTTATGCCTTTGAATGTTTTAGAGCAAGTTGCCGGAGTATCAGGCAAGAACGATAAATTAAAAATTCTAAAAGAAAATAGTGGTAACAAAGAGTTAGCAGAGTTATTAGATGCTACCTTTAATCACAATAGAAGATTCTTCATGAATAAGTTTAATATCAAAGCCGCAGGTTCTAATACTACACTACCTGTTGCTACACATGATATATTCATGAAACTTCTAGTGTTGCTAGAGACAAGGCAAATAACAGGTAATGCTGCCAAAGATATGGTTGAGCGTTTTCTTGCTACTTGTCAAACTGAACAAGAGCAAAGATGGTATGCTAGGGTCTTACGTAAGGATCTTAAAGCTGGATTCTCAGTTAAGACAGCAGTCAAAGCAGGATTTACAGATATTCCTGTATTTGAAGTTATGCTTGCCAAAGATGGTAAGTTGTGTAAAAAATTAGATGATATAGTAGATAGAGGGGTTTATATAAGCCCCAAATACGATGGATATAGATGTTTGGCATTATTGAATAATGGGACGGTAACCCTCTTCTCCAGAAACGGAACCGAGTATAATAACTTCCCAACTATCAGTCAGGCACTAATAGACAGTTTTCCCATTGGACAACATGTGTTCGATGGAGAGATTATGTCGGATGACTTTCAGGCGATGCAAAAATCAGCATTCGCCAACAAGCGAGGTACGACAGTCGGAGATGTTAGGTTCCACATCTTTGGTTATGTTCCTTATGATGAATGGATGACTCAGAAGTTTGTTATGAATACGTCAGACCGATTGGGACAATTAGATAAACTAGAAAAGAGTTTCACTGGAGACTTGCTTATGGTAAAGCAAACCTTTACTAGAAGTTTGGATGAGATCCTTAAGAAAGAAAGGGAGTACTTAGCGCAGGGCTTTGAAGGGGCAATGGCTCTGCCTAATATCCCGTATTATGTAGGTAAGAAAACTAATCGCCTACTTAAGTTTAAAACTATGCAATCACAAGATTGTACAGTAACTGGTTTTTACGAAGGTGAAGCAGATACTAGGTTAGAAGGTATGATGGGTGGTATTGTAGTTACTCAAGAGAATGGACTTACATGTGAGTGTGGTACAGGATTCTCTGATGCAGATAGAGAATACATGTGGAATAACAAGAGTGAGTTTATGGGACATACTGCTGAGATTAAGTATCAAGACTACACAAATCATAATAAGATGAGGTTTCCTGTCTTTATGAGATGGCGAAATGACAAATAGGAGATTAAATGAAAACTGATATTAAGATGAGAAAGGCGAGATTTAGCTTTAAACCTTATTTCGTTTGGAAAAAAGACTTTAAAGAATTTGGCTGGTTAGGCTTTGAGTTAATGATTCGTAAAATAGGAATATAAATAGTGGGTGTTAATGAAGCTCAGGCTAAAATAACTGCTAGAGGATTATGTGAGATTATGAGAAAACTGGACATTTTAAAATTAGATATGGATCGTGACACAAGAGAGCCAATAAAGTTGTGGATTGATTTATTGAGATATTACTCTAAACAAGGAGCTAGTTAAAGATGTTATTACTTTAACCAGTAGGTGGTACGTACTGCGAAGTGGTTGGGGAACTAGGATAGTTTATGAAGGAGAAAGCTTTGAAACAAAAGAGTCAGAAAACCTCGAAGGATGGGTTGACCTATATCAAGCCGGAATCTACAAAGGAACTATACCGAAGTACGAGGTCCGAAGGGATTTCAAAAGATCTTGGTCTGGTGATGTGTGAGAAAATGATTTTCTTTATAAGGCATGTAATGGATTGTCCCATGAGGCCCTATGGAAACTCAACTGAACTATGGATATTACTCAACTATGGACCTGAGCAATTAAAGAAACATAGAGATGATATGAATTCGACGGTTGTATGGAATTAGAAGCAACAAATACGGATTATCAAACGTGTTATAGTTTGATAAATATTTTATGGAGCTTAGGGCTTCATGAATATACATGTATATATATACAGCAACATCTTTGTTTGGTATACATTATAATTTGAAGGAGAAAGATGAGTGATCTAATTGCTAGAAAGAGATTTCTTAGCTTATTAAGAGTACTGTTATTTCTAGACTTAATAAGTGGTACTGAGGTAGGTAAGATGGCCGTGAGACAATTGGAGATATAATGCAAAGACAAGTTAGTGAACTAATTTTATGGAGTATACCAATCATGCTATGGAAACTAAACGATAGAAAGATATTTTATAGAAATGTAATGGAAGATTTAAGCAAATATTGGGATTCAGATGAGAACTGAATGGCACGGATTTGAGTACGATTGTGAATATGAAGAACACATATGTGAGTTATTCCTAATTGCACTTAATAAGCTGTATCTTAATAAGCCGTATGTGGTTGACTTCTATCGGGAGGACGTAGTTATGTTAAGTGTTACACATGATATTACTAATATGAGCAGTAGATGTGTACGATATAGAAAGGATAATAGTGCTTAAAGATACAAGAGTAACATATGATTTCAGTACAACTTTGGTAAGATTAGATATGATTACTTTTAAGGATTGGGCATTATTTGGTTTTCATATAAAGTTAGCCAACGTGTGGAAGTATATATGCAAACGATAACTAAACAAATGGTAATGAATGAGCACCTTAACAGGCGTGGTACACTATTTGGTGGACAGATGATGGCTTGGATGGACATAGCATCTGCCATATGTGCTGCAGATATTGTTAAGATGGACTGTGTTACTGTCTCTGTCGACAGAATCGAATTCTTAGTACCGGTAGAATCAGGAGATATATTAACCTTTAATTGTGAAGAAACTTCTAGAGGTACAACCTCTATAATTATTAGTGTTGAGGTTTTAAAGGCTGATCAGTTAGTCGCTAAATCAAATTTTAAATTCGTCGCAATAGACGAAGAGAGGAGACCAAGTGATGCTTGGAATACAGATTAAGATAGATGAGATAAAATATGCTTGAAGTAAATATTAAGGGAGCAAAGCCCATTATATACGAAGAGGGAGAGGAGATAGATGTTATGACGTCAATTATACATACACTTGTCAGATTAGAGTTGCTGCCTGAAATAGATGAGGTATTAAGAATAGGTAACTCGAAGTTGAGAATTTGGTTTTATGAATAAGAAAATAGAATGTATAAAAAGATTATTATTGTTAAATGCTAACGAATATTATGAGTTCGTAAATTGGCTCACGGAGCATAAATTAGCAGATGAGGGTGATTTTGAGTCCGTATTTAGAATTCAAGAGAGGGCTGAACTCATATATAAAAAGCTAAGAAAGGCTGAGGTGAATAATGAGTTGATGCTGTTAGATTATGAATGGACAGTACTTCCCTTAGAAACTATAAGAATAACGTGTGTTAATTCAACTGAGAAGAGGGAGTTCACACATGGGCTATGATAATTATATTGGTGAAATAATAGATTCCGGTGAAAGCACGTTGTTGACATTCCGTGCTGAAATGATTGAATATGATCACGTTAATAGACTTCTTTTTATACTTAATAGACTTGGCATACCATACAAACGTTGTTGGTCTGGAATCTCTATAAATAGAGAAACAAAAATTGTTAACTATCATCATACTAATATGAATTTCTAACTAAGTATAATTTATTTATGATGATTTGCATGACGCAGATTTAAAACGTTTTAGGAGTAATGAATGTCAACAATTTCACAAAAAGAAGCGGTACTCAACGAAGTAAAATCTTTTTTAGGTTCTAACTTTGATCCGAGTATTCCAGCCAAGGAACAACTTACGGCTGACCAAATCAGTTTTGTAAAAGCAAATGTCGTTACTGGCATTGTTAATGGGTCTGTATCTTTTAATAAAGATACCACAGATCAAAAAGAAATCTCTAGATATGTGTCTGGTATGGTTTCTAATCATTTTAGAAAAGCTAAAGAGCTAAATGGTGGAAGCTCTTATGTTCCTCAATCAACAGGTAGAGGATCAAGAGATTCACAAGTATCTGAGTTAAATAAATTACTGAAGACCTTCGATGCGGATTCAGATGAGTTTAATCAGATCACTGCAGCTATCTCTGTAAGAAAGTCAGAACTAGCTTCTGAAAAACTTATTATAGCGAAAGAAAGAAAGAAACAAAAAGAACTAAGTTCCATCAACACGGATGCCCTCCCAGAGGGATTAAAGAACTTAGCGCATAGTTTAGTTAATAACGGTTAATTAAGCTATACCTCCCTTGCTGGTCCCTGCTTATAGCAGGGACCTTTTTCAAAAGGATATAGATGATTTTCTTATTATTAGCCGCTTTTACTCTTGCATATCAAGCAGATAAACCATGTGACGATGCATGTTTTAGAGCAAAAATGGAACATGAATTTGGTACAGCTAGAGAAAATACTAGAGATGAGAACGACTGGCGATATAGACAGCGGAGAAGATAATGTCTAGTTTTTTTGATGATGATGAGATCAACGATGCTGATCCTTTTCCCGATTATGTTCTTAAGAACAAGCGCATACGCAATGACGGCGGCGTTAGTACATGCAACCACAGATTTAATCTCGAAAATGCTAGCATAGTTTATAATAATGGCGATGAAGAGGATATTGGCGTAAGTAAAAAAAGTTATGAAATAACCAAAGAAGATCACTTATTTATAGATCGTCAGGATTATGTAAACCTGGGTAGAGTTCATCACAACGATGATGAGTGTGACGATCTCATAGAGAGAATATTTGGTGTAGACGATTTTATTGACTACGATGAGGATGAATAATGTCTGAAGAAAAGCAAGGGAAATTCAAAGTTAAGAAAGTTACCCACTTCAAAGATGTTGAAGACGGTATGGAATTTCCAGAGTCTGACTTATGCTTTCAGAACGAGGACCAGATTATACAATGCGAATATATCAAGCCTAAAAAGAAGAGAGCAGAGAAGTTTATCATGAAGCCTGGTATATACTCCATTACTCATATAGGTAATTCTATCGGCTTAGAAGAATTAAAAATGAAGCAAAGAAGAATGCTGGATTCATACGATCACTCTAAAAAGATTATGGATGAAGCCAAGTTATTCTTTTCTCAAGAAAAAGTTTATAAGTTCTTAGAGAAAGATATGAAGAGAGCTATATTACTATATAGTCCTCCTGGTTTTGGTAAGACTTCTGCCATTACTAAATTAAGTCAAGAGTTAGTTAAAGAAGATCCAGGGACAATTGTTATCAGTTGGCCTACTTGTGAGTTAGAGGCGAGACACGTCTCTAGATTTCTAAGTTCTAGGTCAGAATATAGTGACAAGTGTACGAGATTAGTATTTATTATTGAAGATATCGGCGGCGGAGAAGTTGAAGATCGTGGTGGTCAAAGGGGTGTCGACTCTGCACTACTAAATCTATTAGATGGTGTTGACGTGACATTCTCTTTACCCACATTTATCATAGCAACTACTAATTATCCTGGTAATCTTCTAGATGCACTGGCAGATCGCCCCGGCAGATTCGATGAATTCATAGAATTAGACCCACCAGATTTTAGGCAAAGAGTGGATTTAGTTAAGTTTATCGCTAAGAAAGATGAACTGAATAAAGAAGAGACAGATGCTATTGAAAAAGCAAAAAACTTTTCTCTAGCACATTTAGCAGAGATAGTTGAAAGAAGTCTTTTAAAAGATAAAACGTACACTGAAGTAGTTGATGAAATTATTGCACATAAGAAAAACTTTAGTAAGAACTTTGAAAAAAGAAAGGCCGGTATAGGCCTCGGAACTTAGGAGGCATATGAGCAATTTTTTAACCTATGTTGTTAGTTTATTTTTAGCGTGTTTACTGACCTTTCTTATGCTTATTGGTGTAGCTAATGCAAAGACCATAGACTGTGACAGGCACCCAATCTATTGCAATATCGTAGATAAGAAACCTAATATAAAGAAGCGGTATGCTATGAGGTTGTCCAATTTCATACATAAGTACTCAAGAAGATACAAACAAGATCCACACATCTCAATCGCAATAGGTATGCAAGAAACTAATCTTAGACAGATAAATCGTAAGCATAGCATCATATTGTTTGGTGAAGAGCACCCAGGTGGGTGGAAAAAAATAACAGGCTATTCAGATATATGCATGTTTCAATTTCATGTTAATACTATAACGTCTCATGGTCTAGACCCTATTAGGTTAAAAAATGATATAGAGTACTGTGTTGAACAGCACTTTATATTAATGAGGCACAAGAGAAAGGTATGTCGTAGTTTGGGTGAAGACTCTTGGACATGTTATCACTCCAGGAATAAAATCCCAAGAGAGCTATACAAGAAGTTGGTTGAGAGATATTTATAATGTCAGGTAACCTATGAGTAGTCTCAGAAAAAATAGTACATATACTGTAGATCGTATACTAGTAACTCTGCTTAGTTTAGACCTTATTCCTAGCAAAATACGAGACTTTAACATTGACGATGTATGGAATTTACAGAATTTTGAAGATTATATAGACGAGTATACCATAAAATATAAGATTAATAATAATGACACAACTTAAGTTTTTTATAGTTTTAATTAAGCTAGGAATAGTTCGTAATGGTTTCTATGGAGCGATTTACTACTCTTCTGACTCCCCGCCAATCTCATCAATCAAACCAAGTTCTAAACATTTATCAGCTGATATATAAGTATCAAAGTCCATCATCTTCTGAAGTTGAGCTTTCTTAAAATCAGGTTTAGCTTCTTTAATCTTCTCAAAATATATATTCATCATCATTGTTTCTAATTTATCACTTTCTTTCACAGCTCTTTTAACGTTAGTAACGTGATCACCTACAGCAATCTCACCTCTGTGAATCATCATTCTTGAGTTAGCACTCATAACTCGCTTATCACCAGCTTGGACTATAATAGTTGCCATACTCATTGCTGAGCCAAGTACTTTAATTTCAACTTCATTATCACACAACTTAATAGCATCATATATGGCAAAGCCATTACTTACACATCCACCCTCACAATTAAGTACAACATTTATTTGACCAGTGGTCTTGTCTAAGTAGCGCAAACACTTTATAAATAAGCCAGCACTATCTCTATCTATCTCATCATCTAAATATATCGTCCTACTCCTTATATCCAGATTATAATCCATAAGAATAGTGAAATCTGTTTGCTTTCCGTTGCTCATATTGCTCCTGACACTGCTACAAAAGTGATACTTTATCATCTTATTATACCGGATATACCGAGGCCACTGCATTTTCAAAAACAGAATCGATATTATGCAGATAGTAGAGGTATATATTAAAAGTCACAAAATAAACTATTCAATAAAGAGCGGACTTATAGAGTTGCTCATGGGGTCTACTAGTTCTAAAAAAGAAGAGATATGGGCAAACCTTGCGGATATAGCACAAGTCTGTGCTGATAGGCTAAGCGCCAAAAATCAAAAAGAAAGCTGGACTCAAAAAACATATCCAGGGACGCAGGTTAAGGTTAGAATAGATATGAGTAAGCAACAAGAATATGCTTGTGACAAAGATGGCCTGTGGGGACCAACTGGTGCTATACGTTTTAAGGCTAAAGTTAAGATGGCTAATGTTGGAAAGTGGGAAGAGTTTACTTCTCAACAAGTTGAAGACTATATAGATGAGGTTATATTAGGTGGAGAATGATCATTATCACTACCGTTTTAGAAAATGCCAAGTTAGCATACAAAATGTTATTCGTATGTTAGAAAATCTAAACTTAACGCGATATGGCACTACATGGACATTATCTGGCTCTTGGTACGGCAGTTTTTTATACGAGGGACAGATTCGAAAGGGCATAAATGGAAAAGACGAACGAACAATTGATTGAAGAGTTTCTAGCTAATGGTGGAGAAATAGAAGTTATTCCACCTGTAGAACCAGAAGAAAGTCGCATGGTTCGATCTACTATTAAGAAAGTGCCTGAACCAATGACTCTGCCAGAAGCAGAATTTATGTATGGCCGAAAACAAGTTAAAAAGAAAAAGATCAAGAAACCAGATTTTTCAAATATAAACATGGATTTAATCCCAGAACATTTGAGGGAAATTATTAAAGCAGCAGGTACAACAAAGGAGGAGCTACTTGAAACCAATAAGAATAATAGAAGTACTGAAGCTAGCAACAAAGGCTAGGATGAACAACGACATTTTTAATCCTTTATTTACTGGTGACGCAGGTCTAGGTAAATCAGCGATATGTCAGAAATTTGTTGATATTATGAGAACAAACGGCTTTCCAGATGCGAAAATCAAAGCTGATCCTGACTATGGATTTCTTGATCTTCGTATTGCTTATATGGAAGCTCCTGACTTCATCGGTTTTCCAGAAACCGAAATGATTGGGGGTGTTAAAAGGACGGCACATTATTTGCCAGAATTTTGGCCAACCGAAGGAAACGGCATAATTCTTCTTGAAGAACCAAACCGTGGTACTACAGGTGTTATGAATTGTCTCATGCAGATGTTGACAGATCGTAAAGTTCATAAATACACTTTACCACCAGGTTGGATTGTTGTTTCGTGTATTAACCCAGATACCGCAGAGTATGATGTTAATGCTATGGATGCTGCTCTTCGTAACAGGTTTGAAGAGTATGAAATTGAGTTTGATGCTATATCATTCATGAGTTACATCGATGATGCAGGTTGGAATGAGAATGTTCAGCTGTTTATTAAATCTGGTGCTTGGCTTTATAAAGATACAAGGTCAATTGGTGATGAAGGTAAATATATCTCCCCACGTACTTGGTCAAAGGTTAATGCCGCTGAAAATGCGGGTGTTGGTGAAGATAGAAGATTACACAGGGAAACAATGTGTTCTATCTTGGGTAAAGATATTGGTCATGAATATCATAAATTCTGTTATGATGAAGCACCAGTTACAGCAAAAGATCTTATTACGGATAGAAAGAAAGCATTTAATAGGCTAAAGAAACAATCTGATCCAGGATCATATAAGGGTGATATGATTGCAGTAACTGTTGAATCAATCACAATGCACTATTCGTGTACAATTAAAGATAAAAAGGCAGAAGGACAAGTTGGTGAAGAAACAATGGCTGAAGTAGCCAAGATAATCCCATCGGATCAAGCAATTAACTTGATTAAAGCATGTGGATTTAAGCAATCTAAGGGTTCTATTACAACATTCTTTAGAGAATTTGTTAAGAGACATCCTGAACTAACTAAAGTTCTAAAAGGTAATATTAGAATCGATAGAAGTGTTAGGAAAAAGTAGCACTTAACCAGCCCAGCGAATGCTGGAATCTGGACGCCGTGCGGTTTATCCCCTTTGTCCGCGCGGCTCTTTACATGGAGGTAATTATGGGCATGAGGTCCAGAAAAGTTAAGAGGGAGTATAGTTTTTGTAGATCTTTAGTTTTTGCTATACAATCTATCACTGGTGAGAAAACACATGATATTCTTGCCACACTTGTTTCTAAAGCGGAAGAGGTGATAAAGGTGAACGAGATCAACGTGGCAAAACCGATACAAGATAGTTGGTATGCACAGATGAAATGTAGAGATTACATATACTACCCGAATACAAAGTTATACTTAGGTGTTTATATTAATGTTGTAGCTAGGCATGATGGAAGTTGGAATTCACCTATACCTTTATATAATATAGTAAGTTATAATTTCAAACTACCTAACTCATATGTAAAGATGAATCAGCAGGAGTTTGATGATATTGCGGTAGATGGTATGTTAACTGATTCATCATTTAACTTTGACAAACCTACTATCAAAAGGCCAAAAACACCTGCTGAACTTAAGAAGGTAGAAGAAGATAAACAAGTTTTATTAAAAGCAAAACGTGAAATAAGGGAAGCTGCTAGAGCAGCTAAAAAAAATACCATGACAGATTCGAATAGAATAAACGATGGAGGTAAAAGTTGACTGATAAAGATATTAAAAAAATGAAAGATGAGGCTAAAAAGGCATCAGATGAAGCAGATGCTGCTCTTGCAGAGCAAGAGCGAAAGCAATTAGAGAAGCTAAGAAAAAGGGCTAAAGAAGCTGGAATGCGCTCTCGTGAAGAGGCATTAAAATCTATGAAGAAAGAACAAGTTAGTACAGATGAACAAAAACAAGGTCTTCAAACAGCAATATTTAGCACCACAAAAACTAATCCTTTCATGGGATCAGTTCTTCAATGTATGAATATTACGTATACACATATTTTGCCTACAGCTGGCGTCATGTTTAATTCAGAGATTAAGAGATGGGACTTATTAATTAATCCTTATTTCTTCTGTCGTAAGATGAATGACAAGCAGCGTAAGGCAGTTCTATTACATGAACTATATCATATTACTCATAAGCATCCGCTTAGAATTCCATTCATGAAATTATCTATACACAAGCGTCGGCTAATGAATATTGCGATGGATATGGCGATCAACCAATATATCAAAGATATTCCTGATGGATGTGATCAATGTCCACCGAGAAAAGCAGGTGATATGCCAGGACTTTGTCCAAATGAAGATTGTTGTGGTGGTGGTATTCATATTAAGGATTTCTTCGACACAAACAAGAAAACAGGCAAGCAGATTCCTTGGGATGCAAGGCAACCTGCAGAATATTATTATGAAAAATTGATGACGAGGTTCAAAGACCCAGATCCAAATGATCAGAATGGTCAGGATGAAGGCGAAGGTAGCAGTGGCCAAGGTGGTGGTGGCGAAGGTGACGGTAAAGGTGATGGTAATGCTGGTGGTGGAGCTGAGACCGGCGATATGCCTGGAACAACTGATGTTCATCACTGGGATGGTTCTGGCGAAGAAAAAGATATGCTAGAAGCAACTGAAGATCTAGTAAAAAGAGCAATGATAAAATCTCGCTTCGGTCACGATGAATTACCTGGTCATATCAAAGAACTTCTAGATCATATTAAGCAACGTAAAGCTGAATTAGATTATAAGAGATTAATTATGCAAGCGCTTAAATCATCTCTTCCAGCTAACTTTAGAGTTAAGTCTTGGACAAGAAAATCTAGAAGGTTTGGAAACAAAGCTCCAGGTAACAAGAATGGTAAACAACCAAGATTAGATAATTTTATTGATACTTCAGGTTCAATCTCTATAGAGGAGGCAAATAGTTTCTTAGATATCGTAGATGAGTTTCTAAGAATCGGTGCCAGAGAGTGTATGTTGAATATGTTCCATACCTCTAATTATTACAGAGAAAAATACAAGCGCGGTCAAAGAATTAAACGAGAAGACATACAGTCTGGTGGTACTTGCTTACATGATTCATTTAAAGTAATTGCCAAGAACAGACCTGATTTAGCAATCTTCTTAACAGATGGTTACTACAGTCATATTGATACTAAAGCATTAGTAGGGGCAAACGGTAAGTTTCCTAATACAGTGTTTATTATCAGTAGAGAAGGAACAACTGATCATCCGTTTAAAAATGAACCATGGGCTAAGACAGTGAAAATTCCTGGTGGTAGTGGAAGGTAGTATTGAAAAAACTTACATGGAAGAAAGATAAATTTGCTGATGATAGCTATAATATTGTCGGCGCATTTGAAACAGCATTGTTAAATTTAGGCATAGTTGTCGAGAACTTACAATGGGATATAGATTCCATGTGGGAGTACTCTAATGAATATGGTCCAATAAAGTACAAGGAGAAAGTACGTGAACGCACAGAAGGATGTGAAGATGTTGGAAAAACAGTCTACTCAGATAAAGAATTTAAAAAGCGAATTACAAGAGTTACAGGACGCAGTAAAGGTTTTGACTTCAAAAGTGCGAAACCAAGATAAAATTATAGATTTACAAGACTATACATTAAAAGATCATTACGGCGAGTTACTTGGTAGCGTTGAGGATATACTAGAGAAGTTAGATTATATTGAAAGTGACATTGAAGACAATAAGAGTAACCTTGAAGACACTAATAACAGTCTGTCAAACCTACAAGATCACGTTAACGACATTATACTTACTGGAGCTGATGAGTGAATCACGATAATATCTACACTATCTTAAATGATGAATTAGCTAGAATGCACGACAGGATGAGTCGCGAAAGCAATGTAGAAAACGTGAATATATGGTGGAACAAAGTGAAAGAAATTCAAGACGCTCTATTAGAAGCCTTAAAATCACAACCTTCACATCATGACGAGATAAAAGACTTACAAGATACTTTATCTGATTTAATATTAACTGGTACAGATTCGAAATAATCATCGGAGAGAAAGATGGCAAATTTATTATTGATATTAATAGTTCTTTTGGTAGTCCTAATAGTAGGAATTAAGATTTATGAGAAATTTCTTCATCCTCTATTCTTTCAAGAAGAACTTGAAGAAACATTAGAAGATGCAACGGAAACAAAGATTAGAGAAAGTGTCCGACAGACGGCGGACAAAATAATTGGAGGCGATGATGCCGATACTTAAAAACAAAGACCCGTTTAATAATGGGTACGTGAAGGGAGGAAAACCTATGAACAATTTTAAACTCAAGATCTACGGATTTGGTGGCTGTTTAGGCTTACTAATTCTATTGGTCGCAGCATTCCAATTTATTGGATTTGTTGAAGTCAAAGGTCACCAAGCAGCGGTTGTAGAGCGATTCTACGATGTTGGCGGTGACAAAGGCGTAGAAAAAACCTTATTAGGCAACGGACGTCACTTTTATGTTCCAGCACTTAGTAAACCTTATGTTTACAATGTAGGTACAGACAACTTCATCATGGGTGATCCACAGTATTACTCAGGTACAGGTACTGATTTTGTTGATTTTGGTGCACTTACCATTAAATGTGGTGGTCGTGGTAATGAACAACCTGCTATCTTTAGTGTAACTTTACAGTTTCACTTAGACACAGAACACCTCACTTCTTTGCATAAGTCAGCACAACATCAATACAAAGATAGAATTATTAAGCCAGCTTTGACTAACATTATTAAGTCTCTAACAGTTGAACAACATGTTTTAGACTTTTATACAGGTGCAGGTTATAATAAACTGCAACGTGATATTGAAGCTGCAATTAAGACTGACCCTACGTTATCTTCAGTGGGTATTAAAGTTGATACGTTTGTACTTGATCAAATTGACTTAGATCCTGCGTATGAAGCTGAAATTCAAGGTAGACAACTTGCAACTCAGAAAACACTACGTGCAAATGAAGAAGCAAAAGCGGAACAAGCAGTTGCACTTAAGAAAGAAGCAATAGCAAACGCTGATAAACTTACAAGAATTGTTGCTGCTGAAGCTGATAAGCAAGAGAAAATTAAGGCTGCTGAGGCTCAAAATGAATCTAGAATATTAGCTGCTCTAGCTGAAGCTCAAGAAATTAAGCAAAAAGCTTCTGCTGAAAGATTCCGTAAGGAACAAGATGCAAAAGGTCTTCTAGCTCAAGGTCTTGCAAACGCAAGAGTTGATAAGGCTCGTAAGATGTCTAGGTATGAAGGCGTTGCTGGACAAAGACAAGCTGCAGTAGAGATTAATCAAGCTAGAGTTAGTATGTTCATGAATTTTAAGTCTGATATAATAACAGAGAAAACATTCTTGAATATTACAAGAGGATTAAATCATAAGAACTCACCGATTATTACTATCGAAGCAAATAAGTAACGATAAGTATTAACTAGAGTTACAAAATTTATACGCGGCAGGCCGAGCATAGACTTGGCCTTTCGTAGTAGGAAGCATATGCCTAGATATACAAATGGAAATACCATACTGTGGAACTTAAGAAGTCTAATGTTAGCTCTGAATTTCATTGATGAAACTGACTGGGCAACGTATAGAGATTTTTATCATAAATTAAAAGCCCATTGGGGCGAAACAACATGTGTAAAGGAATACCATGATAGAGATAAGAAAATTCGTTGAGCCCGACTTGGTGCTCACTATTGGCGTGAAAGAGAAATATACTAATTCCAACAGAACACACACCAAACAATCAATAATATTTTCAGAACAGATAATGGTCATACAAGAATGTGATATACATGGAAACCTTACACCATATGGAGAAGAAGGTAGATATCTAGCATGTAGGGTTGTTGATGAAGTTATAGAGATCTGTGATAATTTTCGTGGTTGGATAAGGGCAGATGAAAAATTACAAGAGATGTATAAGAATGAAATAGTTGACAAAGTAATACTGGGAGAGCAAGATGCCGGTAATTAAAGAGCATAGTGATGATTGGGATTTTAAGGTTGCATTTGAAAGGATGATAGGGTACGCCTACTTAGATAAGAATATATTTATAACCCGTAAAATAGAAAATGAAAAGTTTACAGACTATAGAAATCAAGAGGCTATAAAAGTCCATGACACATATGGTATCATGATTTGGGAACCAGTTGAAAAATCTTGGAAACCAGCGAGAGAAGAAATACAAAAAGCATACTCGGATCATTCAGCAGAAAATGCAATATTTAAAGACAAGGATAAACCATGCGATTCATCGGATTAAGAAAAGACAGAGAGACGGAAGAAATCATTAGGTATGAACTGAGATTACACCAGCAAATTATATCTTGTTTGTATAAAGATAGATATGGAATATACATTTGTACTCGTGATGGAAAAATGTATAAAGTAGACCATACGATGGAAGAATTGAGGGAAGAAATATGCATCTAAGGACGGAAATATGAATCCACAAATACCCCAACACATTAACGTAAACATTGACGTGCCAATTGAGTTCAGAGCAAAAGATGAGTACATGCTATTTCTTGTTAATGCTACATATAATGTTGTTCATATAATGACTATGACGAACCAAATAGATGGCACCACAGACTATATATGGTATAATACATTTCCAATTACAGAGATGAACGGTGGACTAGCTTACTATGAGAATGGTTGGAAAATAATGCCAGATACGGTACAAGAAGCGTACGCCCAGTATGTAGTTGAAAAAGAGGTACTAAATGACTAAAAAGAGTATTCAATGGGACATCATGAACGGTACAGCAATTCAAACAGATAACAGAACTAACAGGCTTAGAAAATTGGAAGTCGAGGTAGTAAGGTTAAAAGAAGAAATAGCTGAGATGATATTGTTAGAAGACAAGTCGGAAGCAGTGTCAGTGTATTCCATGTCATACGAACAACAGGCGGAGTTAGATGGACGAGCAAGATTATGAAATAGCAATGCAAGTTGGTGGTAGAGTAAGACTTGAAGAGGTTATACGATATAATATGAAAGTAATATTACATTTATTGGGGTTAGAATGAGAGAGTTATACAGTGCTTATTCTACAGCGTGCATTGCTTCTGACCTTTTCTGTACAATGTGGAGGTTGGGCATACCTGGTGGTATACCTGCGAACAGTAGATATACTATTATTCATTACAAATTCCCGAGCAGCTGGTGGAATAAGGTGTTTCTTAAGCAAAAAGAAGCCGAAGGTAAGATGCGTGTTTGATAAGAAAGTTGGATATAAAAATACTAATAAGTGGATAGGCTTTTGTCTTATCGAAGTTCTAAGGATGTTAAATATCATAAAAGAATATCCTGATGCTGTAGAATACGATCAGTTCATAGTAAAGCACGGGCGAAAAACTCTGGTATAATATAGTCATGGAAAATGACAAACTATTGAAATCACTACAAGAATTATTAGATGATATGCAAGTTATAGAAGAACTAGCTAAAGGCCCTAATTATCATAAAGATCGAAATCCAGCTAAATACAAGAAAATGCTAGCACAACTAGCCAGAGATCGCAAGACGGTTGGACATAAAGAAAGAGCCACACAACAGGTTCTACAGGGCAAGAGACGTGAAAAAGGTGGTTCTGGAACCACATCTGGACAGAATGGTAAGTCAGGTCACTCTTCAGGACACAATAAACAAGATACTGGATCAGCAGCTAAAAGGTTTGCTTCTAGTGAAAAGAAAGCTGGACAAAAGTTATCTCAAGATAGAAAAGATAATAACAAAGGCTATACTTCCTCTAACGTGAGGAACGTCCCTCAAGCGCTCAATAGGGGCGATGAGAACAATAAAAAGAAAAAGAAGTACTTAAATGGAAAAAAGAAATAAAGGTCTCAGAAAAGTACTTGCTAAATTCAAGCAAAAGAAGCGTCTAAAACTCTTAGACCACAATCCAACAGAAAGACAAAAAGGTAGATACAAAGACAATCATATAGGGTGTGGTTGTGTTATGTGCAAACCTTGGAAGCATAAGCTAGATAAAGATATGAAGCCATCTGATCGTAGGAAAGCTTAATGAAACCATATGGTGACAGAAGAACCTCTGGGTACATAAAAGTAACAAGGAAATCATCATGTGGGTGTTGCAATGGTTCATATGCTAAAATTGGCCATTCTAGTAATAGAGACAATACCATTAGAGGTCTTAAAAAATCAGCTCGTCAAGCCAATAAGTCGGAAGCAGTGTCAGGTCTTATAGACTATGAAGA
>SDBT01002458.1_pt1 | contig 32770 bp, 21 predicted proteins | sample 2277101 | NCBI WGS metagenome assembly SDBT01 (sample SAMN10404973, study PRJNA504765) | marine sediment metagenome | isolation source: marine sediment core GS10_PC15, 103 cmbsf | place: Arctic Ocean: Southern Knipovich Ridge | collected 2010
GCACCTCAGCGTCAGGACAAGCCCAGTACACTGTCTTCACCTTTGGCGTTCCTCTTGATATCTACGCATTCCACCGCTCCACCAAGAGTTCCATGTACCCCTACTTGCCTCAAGAATAGCAGTTTGCCTCGCAATTCCCCGGTTAAGCCGAGGGATTTCACAAGACACTATCTATTCCGCCTACGCGCGCTTTAAGCCCAGTGATTCCGAACAACGCTTGCCACGCTTTCGCACCTCAAGCGTTCCAATAAGCCCAGTACATGGGCGTGGTTCAATGGTAGAACGCTAGCTTCCCAAAATAAACAACGAAAATTGCATATTTATAAGATTCGTAATTTCAACGACTTAAAAAAAATGCAAAAAACGATGAACGTTTTAACCATCCGATTGAAACTGGATTTAATGACCTATTGCCCCTAACCATGCTACAATTGAAGTCTCATATTAAACAATTGTTAAAAAGTTAAAATCCCAATCAGTTTTAACATGCCTAAATTGACGAGAATTGTTTTCAAGAAACTCAAATCCCCTTGATAATTTTGAAATTTAGTTTAAAATTATAATTTAAATGAAATACGTTTTTCGAGGCAATGATCATAGCACTTTTGCTGTGCACTTTTTTACCACAAATATCAATGTGGCTCCCTGATAAGTTTGGTTTTGTTAAATAGGATATTTAAATGAAAACAAAGTCTCTGAAGGTACTAGTGTTAGGTGGAAGCGGTTTTGTAAGCGGGACTCTTACACGGATAGCGATAGCGGCCGGGCATAAGGTTTGGGCTGTTACGCGAGGGGAAAGGCCTCATACAGAAGGCGTGATCGGGTTGAAAGCTGACCGTCACAACATAGAAGATTTTAAAAGAGTTATTTGTCAAACGAAAGTCCACTGGGATCTTGTTGTTGATTGTATAGGTTTTGAGCCAGAGGATACTAAAACGGATATTCAACTTTTTAAAAACAGAGCTGATCACCTCGTATTTATTTCATCGGATTTCGTTTTCGATCCCCAATATCGTACGTTTCCACAACGTCAAGATAATCCCCATTTTTTAAAACATGGTTACGGCGGCAAGAAGCAGCTTTGTGAGTTAGAGTTCCTGAATACAGATACCAGCCCGATGCACTGGACCATATTAAGGCCCTGCCATGTCTACGGGCCGGGCTCTAAGCTCGGATGTCTACCTATGCATGGTCGTGATGCAGATTTAATTAAAAAAATAAAAGCCGGTGAGGCGGTCAAGCTTGTCGGCGGCGGGCATTTTCTGCAACAGCCGATCTTTGCCGCAGATCTGGCGGAATTGATTTTGTCCTGTGCAGGCAATACAAAAACTTTTGGGCAGATCTATATCTCTGCCGGCCCGGATATTATTGAATCTCGCAAATATTATCAGATCATCGCCAATATTCTTGATGTCGAACTGAAGGTAGAAGCAATACCCGTGAGCAAATACTTATCAGACTGTCCAGCTGGCCATGAATCTTTCATCTGTCACAGGGTTTACGATTTGAAGAAACTGCATAGTGATGGCCTTAAAGTCCCGGCTACGCCTATCGCGAAAGGTTTAGAAGCCCATGTAATGGCTCTTTTGGAATAAGCTGAACACATTAACTTGTTTAGTAACTCTGTAACCAGTACTCGGCTATAACAGAAAAATCCAAAAAGTCCACTGTTCCATCTACAGGAACAGGTGCAATATCCGCTATTGAAATGCCCTGCAGCCAGTAGCCTGACAAGATACGTAAGTCATCAATATCAACTACACCATCTCCGTTAATATCTGCGGGCAGGCCATAGAATACATTGTCAAGTTCAGCAGTACAAAGCTGACCCACTTGATGAGCCGTTACAGCCATACCGATATAGGTATCAGTTGCCATGCTGATAGATACTGAACCAGACTGGCTCCAGGTAAGGCCATCCGGTGAATTATGAAAAGAAAAAGTATCTCCACTGCGAACCACACTGATCCAATATGGAGCTGATAAGCCGTTTGGAGCGGAAGTGCCGCCGCTGGAACCCGGAGGTGTAGCGATAACCTCCACGGCATCAACATAGCAATACCGACTTGAAGAAGTACTGGTTCTAAACCTTATCATAAAGTTTGGGTTGTTATCAGCGCCAGAGGGTAATGCGATCGGTGATACCAGAATCCATCCGGTAAAGCCGCTCGAAATACTTTCTATAGTATTCCAACTTGCTCCATCATACCATTCACTGACAAAAATATCACCGGAACTAAGCCCTGAAAGATCTCGTGCATATTGTACAGTGATGTTGTAATAGCCTGCAGTATTTATGGCAGCTTCGGCATAATCTGTGTCGTTCATCTTGCAGGACCGACTACCTTCATAGGAACTGGTCGAACAATAGGCATTACTGGTCCAATTAGTAAAGCAATCTTCAAAACCATCTGCAAAAAGCTGTTCGGGAGTTCCCGCTGCGATACTATCTACATACTGGTATCCCACTCCATTTGAAGCGGTTACCATAGCCATCGCGTAAAGAGAACTATTGGTCAGATCCTCACGAATCATAACCGCCGCTTTAGCGTCTGCATGGGTATTTTCGACACTTAGAACACGTGCGGTAATTTCACCATCGCCGTTTAAAGGCCGGTAAACGAATTGTGATCCATCCACAGGGTCAGGCAGATCTGCACCACCTCCAGTAACAGTAAACACTCCATCTGAATAAGTTGTATTTCCTGCAGGACCGCTGCTGTCGAGATCAATATTCAGCCACGGAGGCGGAAGTGCTTCCTGGTAAATTCTGCTGAATAAATTTGAAGCAGTATTTCCTTGGTCAGTCACATTTTCAGGCACTTGCGCGGTAACTGTACCAAGAGCCGAAGGTGTCAGGTCAAAACTGTAATCCGTGCCCGAACCACTGAAATTGCTTATGGTTGCATTTGTAATAACAACATCTGCAGCTTCGAATCCTGTCTTGGATTGACTGAACGTAGCGGTTACAGGAATAGGTGAAACAGTAGTAGGATCCGTACTCGTTGAGTCAAGCAATACACCATCTTCAGTGCCGTATTCATGTGCGCCTCTGTCGGTTGTACCGTTAAATGGTACAGGATTGTCCCAATAGTCCCGACCGCCGTTGTTAGACACCTCTATACCGGAATCAATCGCAGGAGAACCGGCTTGCAGTTTATAGCCGTCTACAGTGTCTATTCCTATCCCGCCGGTGCCGGGACTGACAAACATCGGATCACTGGTGAGTTTATAAGGGTCCGATGGTTCACCGGAAGGATGATTTCCATAAAAAATGTTATGACTAAAAAATCTATTGTAGTGGGTATCGCCGCCATAGGTATAAGTAGCAGAAGAACTGAGATTGTAGAAAATATTGTTGTAGTAGTAAAAATTTCTTGCCGGGGTCGTAGTGCTCGTACTTTCCCAAATAATCCTCGGTGAAAGGTGTGAAGGGATATAAAATACATTGTTATAGATCTGTGTGTCACCTGCTCCGCTTGTCAGTCTTATCAGGGCGCCTTTGTCATTCTGACTGATGTTGTACCTAACGATAACATCATCGTCATCATTTCCATACATACTCCAGAAAAGTCCATGATTGTTGTCATGGCTGTAGCTGTACTGGAAAATGCAACCTGGACTGTCAATGTCAGCATCATAAAGACAACCGTCAAAGTCGGTCGTTCTGTTCAAATATCCTTCATTAAACTGAAAGATAGTTCCTCGCGAACTACGGGAAAATATTGTATTGCCTGTACCTGTACGAAATGCTGTGTCCCAGCATAGATTATATTCGATCAGGCAGCTCTCATCCGTCATTCGAATGATCATGGCATTTTTGGAGATGTCATTGATGGTATTTCCTCGTACAACAAAATCCGTAAACTTTCTCCTGTTCCAGTCACTTGTGCCGGGATAAGCAGTAGCAGAGGTTTCAGTTGATATGCCGGAACCATCACAGGTTGAGATGACACAGTTCTCAATTAAGATATCGTTAAATCGTGTATCTGTTGAACCGTCTCCGGTACACCTGACGTTTATGCCTCCGGTCCGTTTGGCTGCGGTGGTGCCGCCAATAATTCCATCAATGTCATGGATATCAAGATCCTTCAGATGGATATGGTCTACCGTGCCGTAATTTGAAGCGGTGATGGAAACTCCCCGCCTGTCACCTTCCGAGCCGGCATCGTTGGTAAGTTCGAGGTTATTTGCTTCCCAGTACTCCTGATTGTGGAAGTATAAAACACCGTCACCTGTTGAGCCGTTACCATCGATGATGGGTTTATTCCCCGTGCCGTACATATCAATAATGATCGGATTGCCGCCGGCACCTGAGCCTTTAGGATTGAGTTTACCTGTCCAGTACCCATCAGCTTTAAAAAGAATACTGTCACCTGCAGAAAAAGTGGTGGCATTTACATTGGTCAATGTCTGCCAGGCATTAAACTCGCTAGTGCCGGTATTTCCATCATTGCCCCCGGAAGAATCGACATAATAAGTTGTACCAAAGGCAAAACCTGCTGTTAAAAATAACAAAAGAAGTACTGTAAGGTTTCTTACCACTAAAAACCTCCGCTTTCATCGAGATTTATGAATTTTGTCGAATCTTATTTTATTGTTGACAATATCGGCAAAATACGCTTAAATAGGCCATTAAAACGTTTTAATTGTACATTAAGACCCGTGTTAAATCAAGGAAATTTTGCTTTTTAGGAGACTAAAAATGAAAAAACTTTTATTGGTTAATTTAACCGTATTATTGGGGTTTATTTGTTCATCTTGTGCTGCCGAAATCACCGAAAAAAAAGAAGTGGACCACAGTACACCTGAATTCATCGAGGTCGAGGTAAAAAGTAAACCTTCAAACAAAACATGGAAGTTGCGTAAGACAAGGATCATAGAAAATTTACCGGGTTTCAAGCCCGGCCAAAAAATAATAAATACATGCAAATACGGCGGCAGAACTGATATGAAAACCAAGGCAACCGGATTCTTCTACCCTAAAAAGATTGATGACAGGTGGTGGCTCGTTGATCCTGACGGACATCCATTCGTTCATGTTGCTATCGTAGGAGTTTATAGAGGTCTTACCGAATTCGATAAAAAAATGACTATGGAGCAATTCGGAAGTATTGAAAAATGGGCAGAGTTTTCAACAAAATTATTGTCAGATTATAAATTCAACGGAACCGGGGGATGGTCAGAAGCAAAGTATCTTCGACAAACCTCTCACCCACTTGCTTATACATTATCATGGAATTTCATGGCAGACTTTGCCAAAGAAAAAGGCATACGGTCACAAGAAACAGGGCATTATGGATATCCCAACAAGTGCATGCCGGTATTCCATCCTGAGTTCGAGGTTTTTGCTGACAGTTATGCAAAGGATACTATTGAGACAAAAGATGACCCCTGGCTTGTCGGGCATTTTTCAGATAATGAACTTCCTGCCCCAAAAGATCTGTTAGACCGGTCACTTAGGCTTGATGTCAATGACCCTGATATGAAATATAATTACAAAGCAGCAAAAGAGTGGCTAACTGCCAGAAAAGAAAAAGATATCGATATCAAGGATATTACAGATTCTGACCGAATGGCATTTTTAGGGTATGTGTTTGACAAGTATTACCAGATCACAACTAATGCCTTAAGGAAATATGATCCTAATCATCTTTGTCTTGGGTCGAGAATACATGGAAATGCAAAAAAGTATCCATCAATATTTAAAGCTGCCGGAAAACACCTCGATGTAACTTCAATCAATTATTACCATGCATGGAGTCCTGATCAGGAGTTAATATCAAGATGGTATGAAGAGACTGGGAAACCGGTTATGATAACCGAATGGTATGCAAAAGGCATGGACTCCGGACTTCCGAATAACTCTGGGGCCGGCTGGACGGTAAAAACACAGAAGGAGAGGGGATATTTTTATCAAAACTTTGCTTTCGGACTCATGGAGTCAAAGGTTTGTGTTGGCTGGCACTGGTTCAAATTCAGGGACAATAATCCTGCAGATCTTACTGCAGAGCCCTCGAACCGTGATTCCAATAAAGGGATCGTTGACGGGAGATTCAAGCCGTATTATCCTGTACTTGAAGAAATGAAAAAACTTAATGAGAGTCTATATCCCCTGATAGATCATTTTGATTCAAAGTAAAAGGGTAAATGGCTTGAGAAAAACAAACATGGATGATCAACAGTACAAGATTCCAGCTATGCCATGGATCATGCTTATTGTCATATTCATGGTCGCCTCTTGCTCTAATCAAAATGTAACGGATGTCTCATTTGATCAGGATATTGTCGTTACGGTCAACGGGGAACCTGTATCCACACAATTATTTGAACAACGACTATCTCTTAATAGAGCCGATGTTTATAGTTATTTTTATAAAAAATACAAGATCTCTGACCCTTCCGGGTTTTGGGCAACACAATATGGTAAAGAGGTGCCGGCAGAAGTAATAAAAAAGAAAGTGATGGATGATTGTGTGGAAATCAAGATCCAGCAGATCCTGGCAAGGGATAATGGGATAATGCCGGATATTACGTACAAGGCCTTCTTGGAAGATCTCAAGCGGGAAAATCTACGAAGAAAAGAAGTCCTTGCAAAAGATGGAGTTATTTACGGTCCTGAGCAGTACACCGAGAAAACGTATTTTGAATATGTTCTCAGCAATATGCAAATCAAATTAAAAACAAAATTAGGCCAGGATACTTTCCATGTCAGCGATGACGAGCTGAAAAAATTTCATGAATCAGGTAAGCTAAAAAATGCCAGTCCAACTTCTATTGATTTTAAAGAGTTCAAAGAACAGATAAGATCTGAATATGTTAATGAAAAGTATAAAGAGCTTATCAAACAAAAGATTACACAGGCAGATATTCAAATCAACAGTAAAGTTTATGCAACTATCGAGATCAAATAAAAACCGTCAGAATATTATAGCATAAAATTAAAAATTTAATTACTATTCCCCAATCGAAACTAAAACAAACAATGCCCCCACAATCGCCAGTGCGACAAGAACAGAAATTGTAAATCCAACAGTATCGACCTTATCCCATTTCTCAAACTCCCAGTTAGAACCAGGGAACAATTTCCTGTTGTCAAATCGCTCCGGCTGAGCATATGAGAGTTCGAGTTCATCTGTATCTGCCTGGCGGTCTACTAATACCTGTGTTTTCATTTTGGCAAAAAACCTGTCAAGATTTTCCTTTTCATCAGGTTTAGTTAACATCCCAATTACCAGCAATACAGCAAAAGGTAATGTTGTTCTGAATATAACGCGGATAGTTTCATTTAAAGCGTAGGGATTCACAGATAGATCAAACCCAAGCTTGTCAAGAAGCAGCAACTCCAGATTCAGCATTCCCTGACCTTCAATTTGACCGTCTTTATTGACCTTAACGCCTCTCTGCCAAAAGATGGCCTTTCTTGGAAGCCTGAACGTTTTAGAGAACTTTTGGCCGACTTCGATTAATTCTGGACGAGTTCCAAGAGATTGTTCGGCCTCATTTAACAGATCCCACTTAGCGATATCCTGCTGGCGCTGCTCGATATCCATCTCATGTGCTGTATATACCCTTTCCAACGGCTCTGGATTGGTCATCTTTGTCAGGTAAGAATTTGTTTTCAATGCCGGTAAAAAGGCCGGAATCATTGTTGGCAAAAAGAAAAATAACATAAAGGTCAAAACAATTGAGGTCCAGGCAGCTTTGCGATTTGCCCGTCGCCACTTCATACCCAGCCAAAAAGAAGCAGCAAAAACAGCGAATATTTCCCACGAAAGTTTCAGTAACTGAAAAACACTCTCAAAACGCAATGCCATAAATGCAGCACCGATCACAACTCCAGCCCCGGCAATCCTGCCGACAAAGACATAATGCTTTTCTTGCCGGTCAGGTACTAAGCCACGATACAGATTATGAGTTATAAGGCTGGAAGAGGTAATCATAAGGCAATCGGCAGTACTCATTAACGCCGCCATCAAGCAAGCGATCATCAAACCCACTAAACCCATATTCAAAGGACCCAACAGATCCAGGGTTGCATACCCCCAAACCTTGTCCGGGTCATCGACCTTTCCACTATAAAGCAGAATAGCTGCCAAGGCAACCATACACCATAAAAGGGTACAAAATCGTTTTAAATATAGCCCGGTAGTAAATCCAAAGCGTGCTGTATATTCATCTTTCGCAGAACCAATAGCAGTAAGCTGGTTTGGCTGAACTGCGACATTAATTGCCATCATAACCATTATCGCCGCAATATAATACCAGGTAAAATCAATAGAAACCGGCGTGCCAAGGATCTCGAAAGTCGATTCCGGCAGCCGTTCATGAAGTGTCTGCATAGCTCCAAATGCACCAGTACCGCCATAAATACTGTTGATCTTGGCCCATGCAAACGGAAGCAATATGACAGAAAGAATGATAATGAAAACTCCCTGAAGCATATCGCTTAAAAAAGCAGCTTCCAGTCCCCCCGCAATACCATAGATCAGTACTACCGAACAAACAAGCATTATAAGAAGCGGTTTATTCATATGTGAGAATAATTTGCGGGGTCTTTCCAGACGGAGTTGTTCAAGCCTTTCTCTCTCAGTAACATCAAGCGAGGAAAGCGTTCTGGATTCGAGACTGTCCAGTTCCATGGCCTTGTCGTATTCTACTCGTTCGGCGTCATTTAGCTGTTCGACAGTTTTTGGTGTAAGCGCCATTACCGTCTTGGCCATGGCATTAAAACCCGGTGCCAGCAGCATCATAAGTCCCAATGCACAAACAACAGCATAAGATGAAGCCATCTTTTTTGAACCATAGCGGTCTTCAAAAAAGTCTCCCATCGTCAAAAGACGCAGCCTTCTATACCAAGGAGATGTCATCCAGAAAATCGGAGTGGCAAAGACATAACTCAATGAACCCCAGATGCCGGACGCACCATTGGCTACAGTAGTTGTAGTAGCGTTAACAGAAGTAGAGGCGCTGGTTGCCTGGCCAAAAGCGGCGAAAGTCTGAATGAGTTTCCCAAAGCGTCTGCCGGCAAGAAAGTAGTCTTCCTGATTTTTAATGCGGCGCATAGCCCAAAAACCAATAGCGATCACTACAGAAAAGTATGCAAAAACCGCAACGATATCCAGAATAGAAAGTCCAAACATAAAACTTTTCCTATTGGGTTAAAATGAATAGAATCAATACCCAAGATTCTAACAGATCAAAGTTTTGATGACGAGCGAGATTTACTTTTCTTTGAAGAAACTTCTTTTATAGAAATCGCTTTTCTTGATTTTAACAGGGATACTGGTAACTTTGCAGAAGGTTGCAATTTACCGATTACAACTTCCGCAACTGCTCGAAGATTTTCTCTGCCACCCGGATTGAATGACACAATTACAGTCTTAAACTCGTCAAGTGCGACAAACTTATAAGGACTGTTAGTTATAACCACCATTGGTTTTCCATATTTTTTTAACTGTCTGACAAAAGCCGTATTAGTCAAAGCCATTTTATGGTAGTAATAATTGGTTGCTATTATTATATCAGCCTCACTTATACGCCGAAAGGCCCTTTTACAGTCAGATTCAGACGGAATAAACGGAATTTCCACCGAACCAATATTATTGGAAAGTTTGCATAATTCATCCCATAAAAGACCTGGATGCGAATACATATTGTTAACCGCAGCATGAGTAGGAAATATCTGCTCAATAAGCAATACCTTTTGTTCAGGATTTAGGGGGAGGATATTCGCTTCATCTCTTAAAAGCAAAACAGACTTTTGTGCAGCTTCGACAGCAGTGTTGACAATAAAAGGATCGTTGAAAAGTTCTGCAGCTTTTTGAGTGTCTACTTTGCCGCCATTTTCCGACAGCCCCATGTCCCATCTCATTTTCAGAATTCTTTTAACTGAACTGTCAATTTCAGACTCGGAGAGTCTTCCGCTTTTAACGGCAGCAAGTATTTCTTCGATAATCTGTAAACGAAGGGGACTTTCATCTCTGCAAAGAATCAGGTCGCAACCGGCTTCAATGGTACGTATGATTGCTTCACATATAGTGAATTTTTCAAATGCCCCGCCCATCATCATGTTGTCAGTTGTAACAACACCTTTAAACCCAAGTTCATCACGCAGCAGACCTGTCACTATTTCCTTTGACATGCAGGCCGGAACATCTTCAGCACCAAGAGCCGGATAACAGCAATTGGCGATCATAACCGCTCCAATTCCTGCCTTGATCAGTTCTCGATATGACGCTATATGCACCTTGTGCATTGTATTTAAGTCAAGATTCACCGATGGGAGAGACCAGTGAGCATCAGATTCAGACTCACCGCGACCCGGAAAGTGCTTCCCTGTTGCAACCAAGCCTGATTCCTGTAAGCCCTTCAGGCTTTCAAGGGCATATTGTGTCACTACCATAGTATTATCAGAATATGCACGTGTTCCTATCTCTGGATTGTTTGAATTTGTATTAACATCCAAAACCGGAGAGTGGATCATATTAGCACCGATGGCCCTGGCCTGTTTACCTATACAAAGGGCAGCACGGTACGCCAAATCTGGATCTCCTGATGCAGCGTAGCCCATTGGATGGGGAAATAGTCTCATGCCTGAAAGAAGATCATCGCAGGCACTGCCTTCCTGATCGATCGTAAAGTGAAGAGGTATTCCAAGCTGACGATCAAGAGCATGATCCCGCAAGCGGTTAAGGACTTGAGCATATTCTTCTGCGCTGCAGGCAACACTGTTTGTGTTATAAGCATAGTCACGAAAATTATCTTTTGGAAGGTGAAGGGACTTAAGCGTATTCTCATTAGGCTCGGTTCCCGGCTTGACATCATTTAGTAATGTCATAGTGCGAAATTTCTGGCTGATGCGAAGTCCGCCAATATGATATTTTTTTATAAGTTCGACTACATCTGGTGTGATTACCGGCCCGCAAAATCCACAGACTAACAGCTGACCGACTTTCTGGTCAAGATCCATCTTGCCCAGTAAATTGTCCACCCATTTTTCCTTCTCATTACTCATAATAATCCTTAGATGTCAAAATATCTCAATTAGATTCAAATCACAGTGCTTAAGGCTGTAAACACTTCAGAGCTTCCACAAAACCTTCATAATCGTAAGCTCTTGTTTCCCAATCTATGGCCTCATCCATAAATTCAAGGAGTTCCGGTTTAGCTGAACTAAACCTGGTCATACTAACATGTCCGTCAGAGAACAATGCATTCGCACTATGTGGATCTCCATTGGATTTCTTATGGGCAACAGAGAGCATGTTATCCACAACAATGGGCTTGTTACTTATATTAATAATCTTGGTCTTTTCCCATGTCCAGTACATATAATTGGAATTGCACCGCGATTCGCCAGCCTGAATCCCCCAGCCGGAAGCCGTTGTCGGAGGCATGAATTTAACCAAATTAGTCGTGTATTTTTTTAGATCAGATCCTTCACTTTCTTTATTTAATTTGGCTGTAGGACAATAGTAACTATCAAAATCATCAACGTACCGTTCACTGAATAGCTTACCAAGCTGAACAGACTTCAGGAGCTCTGGATAGGCCATGTCAATTCCCGTTATGTAGCCCTGCCAGTTCTGGTATCCGGTGCCACCGTCAATTGGACCATGGATCCCATCATCATATTCCTTGCCTTGATAATGAGCATTCGGGATTAATTTATTATTATTGTCGTCGGCATAAAGATGAATGCCGATACCTAACGACCTCAAATTGGTCAAACATATCGTTCGGCGGGCTTGCTCCTTTACCTTTGTCAAAGCCGGAAGCAGAATACTCAATAGCAATGCTATAATGGCGATAACAACCAACAGCTCGATCAAAGTGAATCCTTTTTTGGAACTCATTTTTAAGCCTTTCCAAAGACTTTATCAAAATATCCCCACAAGGCACGATTTTTGTCGTGCCTTGTGGTTTTAACACATTCTTACAAACAATCTACATCTGCAGGATCAACACAGCTCAGCCAGTCTTGTGCCTGGGCGGCCAGATCCATTACATCTATAACATCATCACCATTAGCACCACCAACAACCATTGGCGCAATGTCACATGCGCCATTCCAGTTCAGATCAACTGTTGTGCTTAGCCATGCAGCACCTATAATCGAGAAATCGACCAGGTCAACATAACAGTCATCATTAAAGTCTCCTGGTATCGCTGCTGAGATACACGTTGTTGGAGCTGCACCGCCATCGCTTGTATAGATCGAATAAACTTCAGTATATGTTAACGCATAATCGTATATCCGAACTTCATCGATTGCCCCATCGAAGAACTCAGAACCATTGTTTGAACGATATCCCATGACTAATGCGGTTACGATATCATCGGTCGAGAAATCGAGAGCATCTTCATCATTGTCAACATACACACCATTATGGTAGAGCTTTGCGGTCGCACCGTCAAAAGTCATGGCAACATGTGTCCATGTAGATACAGGGAAGCCAATGGCATCCGGAGACCGGACTTCTACCTGGTAGCCGTTAAATGCGCTGCCGATCAGTCCGCTGTCATTATACGGAGCATCTAAGCGTAAACGAAGAGCCCAACCCCTTCCGGTAAGATCGGCCGACCACTTCTGTACCATTCGCTGTGCCGCTGCGATAACATCTGTCTTGTACCAGAGCATCACGGTGATCGCATCTTCGGCACCAAGATATTTATTGAAATCAAGGTGTCCGGTAGTTCCATCAAGAACAAGCCCGCCACTGCCGGAAATACCTGCACCAGCTGTCTGGACTGCTGATCCAACTGCAGTACCGGTATAGGTAACCTCACCGGCAGTACTGCTAAGGCCGCTGTTAAAGTCAAAGTGTGCTTCCAGGCCATCAAAACTTGCTGTCCTTACCTTCACGACAAACTCGTCGGATACACCGGTCATAGAAGGGGCCGGAATGCCATCATCTGTAACCGTGGCCTGCAGCGTATAATCACCGACTGCGTCAAATGTTGCCGTTGCTGTAACCGTACCGACTCCATCCGTCGGACCTGTAATGACAATGTTAGTAAGCACCATGTTCCCGGGTCCATCAACCTTTACCCAGCTCGCACTATTCATAGCAGCATTCTCATCGACAAATGAAGATGTTAAAGCAATCCCGACATTAACCGTGCCTTTGACAAGCAAATCGTCTGCGGTAACCGCCGGAGCTGCATTTCCGCCAAGCGTATACAGTTCCCTGACCTTTATAAGGTCGATCGCATAGTCATACAGATACATATCATCTATCATGCCTGCCCAATTGAGCGTGCCGATCTTGAATTCTGCGTGAGGGTCAAACGATGTATGAGGCGAATCGCCTTCAGCAACCAGGATACCGTTTCGGTAAAATTTCTGTTCCCCGGTGTCACCATCAAAGGTTGCCGCGACATGCACCCATTCATTGAATCTGAATCCATTGGGATCTGTCACTATTAGATCGCCGTTTCCGTTGCCCCAGGAATCGTTTACACGGAACCGCATCGTGTTCTGATCCCTCCACTGAACTGTCCAGCCGCCGAATTTAGAAGTTCCGGTATCAGGGTATTTTGAAACGATCCCTTTTGCAGTATCTGCAAGAGCAGCCGCGTCAGGTTTCATCCAAAATGCCACGCTGACACTGTCCTCGGCACCGAGTGCCCAGCCGTAGCGGATCTCGTCGCCCGGAGCAAGCGACAGACACTTTACTCCTATTTTTTCATCTATTTCGTTAAAGGCCGGAGCACCTTCAATTGTTGTATAGTTATAATAATAGTCGTCAGCATCACTGCTTATACCGTCAAACTTCCAACGTCCCTGCAGGGCATCGAACTTCGATGCCTCCTTGGCATGGGCGTAAAAGTTGTCGCTGCCGGTTCCGTTTGTGTTTGGATCGTCAACACCTATAACGCCATAGCCGTCATTGACTTCCAATTTAAGGGGATACATACCGGGATGTAAAATTGTAACATTAGGATCAAGGACCCAATCACCAGGATCGGTGAAGATCATATTCGGGTCCTGCCAATCATTAACAGCACTCCACTTGTATGTATCGTCTCCGAGTCCGCCCGGAATACCATCATCAGTGTAAGAACCTGACAGAGAGTGTTTGGTTAATAATGGCACAATTGCATGTCCGCCTGCATCAACACTCGGCGGCGTATTATCCAGAACACTATTGCTTATAACCTCAACATTATCGATAGCAAAATCAATACCACTACCGTAAGCAGCAAAAGCAACTTCATCGAACTTTGTATACTCATCATCAAGAGATAGAATATACGAAACACCGCTCAATGCTGGGCTTACCTTAGCATCATCGTCAATATATAGATCCCACTGCATGCCAAGAGATGGTGTATCTATAACCGTTATGATAAATTTAAAGTCATGCTTAGTCGTACCAGCAATAGAGCCATAGACAAGATCTGTCGTGATAAGTACCGGATCACTTCCTCCCAGCAGTGCTCCAAGGCCCCTGTCTCGTTCAAGCCGCAGTTCTGACCCGCCTCCATTTGTTGCTATTCTAAACATATAACCGAGGTCATCGTCAACAAGTGTATCGTCAGAACCTATATCCTCAGTTGCAAAAGTACCCACGGAATCGTAGAGACCAAATCTAAGGCCGTTAGAAGTAACAACTGGAACTGCCGAGGTTAGACGAAGATCGAAATTTAATTCGATATAATCGCCAGATGCCGCCAGTTGGACAGTGCGAGGAAAATTAGCGACCAGCCGACGAGTTGTCGCACCGCTTAGATTCTCTAAAAACAGCGCATTCCCCGTGCCGATCCCCCCGGTATCATCCGCAACCGTCAAATTGTAATTAGAACTGTTATTCACCTGCCACCAGTTCAAATCCAGTGAACCGGTTCTGCCTCTGAGGCCATCACCAAGATCATCGTTGCATACTGTTTCAGCATTTACAACCGCCGAAAAAGCCGCGACAAAACCTACCATCACTAAAAATATCATTTTCTTTTTCATCGTCCTTACTCCTTAATAATTAACAGACCTCTGTTTCTCATTTTTTCCTCGAAATCCATATTGTTTTTGTTACCATTTCAACTTTTGACCGTACCGTTAAAATTAACTTTTATCTAAAATTCTGTCATCCAGATATTCGCAAAGTAGGCATAATCCAAAAGATCTATAACTCCACTGCCGTCAAAGTCATAGCCGCTGCCCGCACTTACAGCATTTAACCACTCACTGCAAAAAACGGACAGATCATCAATATTAACCAATGAACCTGTTGTAAATTCCGAGACCTTCGCCGTATCAAGATTCACACCGGCATCGCTTTTGACATTGGTGGTAACCGTTACCCTGTAGGCGGTATTCTCTTCCAGATGTCCGGCGGGTGTAAAGATGAATGTGGAGTTCTTCTGAATCCCTGTCCAACTCCCGGCTACCGGTGAACCATCGCTTACCTTGACGACCTCTATCCCGCCGCCTGTAACGATAGTTGCCGCATCCATCGCGGGAACGAAACTAACCGTGATCGGATCGGTTGGCGATACAAAGTCATACGCATCGGCGGGAAGCAAAGATGTCTCGGGTATCGAATTGATATAACCGGCCAGGCTGCCTACACCTGTCTTGCCGTCCCTTGGATTGATATACATAACCTTCGGCGCAGTGCCGGGCTTCATATATGCATCGAAGAAAGCGTGCCACATATCGTACATATCGAAATCACGCTCAGCGTTATAGCCGTAAGGCAACTCATGGCCCCGGTCAACCATCCAGAACGCCTGATGATTGGCATTAAGGGATTCATAAGTTCCAACAAGCTCAGGGAAGACCAGCCACTGATTATATTCATCGTACTGGCCGCAGGCTATCAGGGTAGGCACATTCTCGCTGGTTACCAGAGAGGTTCTTCTTGTTCCATTACCCATCGACTGATGGCTTGCCGTTATCAGACTCGAATAGCCCTGCCATGGCTGAGGTTCGGGGCTGCCGTCAGGAAATCCGCTAAAACTATAATACTCTTCCTGATCTGGCGATTCATGATCCGGATCAGAAAGCCTTGTCAATGTATATGTACCCTTGGAATGACCAACACCACCTATCCTGGTCGCATCGATACCCCAGGTGTCAGCGTTCATACGAATGAACCTCATCGCCGCGGTCTCGCTTTTCAAACCGTTCCAGTCCTCCAGCGTGTAAGAACTGAAGTAACCATAAGAGTCGTTCCTGGCCAGCGGATTATAGCAGTGGTCAATCAAAGCAATCGCATAACCTCGCATGGCTAATCCGCCAAAATGAATTCTGTAATTGCTCGGATTAGACACCTGCTTGCGGTCGGGACTCGTACAGTTCCAGAACATCAACGGCAGATCTTCGCTTGGCTGAGAAGGATAAATAACATCCATATACAGCTTGTAATCTATCGGCGAACCGTCGGGGTTGACCATGTCGTCGGGATCAGTTACCGGGGCAACACCAAATGTCGGAACAACATAAGTGTTATACTTATCCATAACTCGTTCAATAGTGCCGTAAGAACCGTGCTTATCCAGCTCAAAGTAAACCAGATCCCTTACGATCCTGCTGCCTGCAGGTATGAAGTAACACTCGTACTTACTCGAAGGTAGCAGGTTGATATCCAGCAGAAGCGAGGTGAACTCAACCCCGTAAACTGCTTTGTAGATATCGTGAAGGTCCTTGTCGAAGTAAGGCGAAACCGCGTTGCCATCGTTGATGAAATCAACCGTGATAACGATATACTCATCGTCGATCATGTCAGCAAGGATGGAAGCATCGGGTTCCTGACCTATTCGCGGGTAGCCGTGGTTCATCACATAAACGATCACGGGCTTATCCTGACCGCCGGTATTGGTTTCTTTATAGTAAATATTCATGGGGCAGTCAATGTCGAGCTTGTTTGCATGCCACATCATGGACTTTCTCTCGAAGACGCTTATAGGCGGCTCTGCATCGGTGGTAACCATTACCGTCGAAGACCAGCCGGTTTCGTTGTAGTTAGCGGAGATATCCCTTGCCTTGACAGCATAGCTGTAAGCAGTGTCATAATCGAGATCCTCATCAGTATATTCGGTGCCAAGCTGCCATCCGCTATCGCGGTTGGGATCGGTAAAATTGGCAAAATAGTACTCAATCGGACCATTGCCCTCACCGTCAGTAGCAACAGCCGATGTCATCGTAACGTTTTTATAAGCAAATACCGCAGGCTCACTGGACCATGTAAGCGGGTCGGGCGTCGGTGCTGTAACATCTGTCTCAACCAGGGTCGTTGCCGATTCACTGCTCGACCATGCCGTCTTATTACGATTGGCAGACAGGTCCTGGGCCCTTACGTGGTAAAAATAGGTAGTATCATCGTCAAGGCGGATATCTGTCCAGCTGGTTTCATCCTGCCAGCCGCTGTTTCGGTTGGGGTCATCTATGTTCTCGAAGTAGTATCTGACACCATTATCATCCGTCGCCGCAGTTGCTGCCATCGTAACCTTTGTGGGGCTTATAGCGGCAGGAGCCGAACTCCAGGTCATGGGGTCAGGCGATGGAGCCGTCAGGTCGGCACTGTAGGTACCGAAGGCAGGCTCTGGTCTTGGACTGCCAAGACCGGCAAAATAAATATCACCATCCTGCTCGGTTGATAAATACATATTATCAAACCACATCCGCTGCCAGTAACTGCTCACGGCACCTGGAATACTACCTATTCCAAAAACATCATAAACTGCCGTCTTACCATCGCCGTTGACAAACATAATATCGGATGCACTAGCAAGTTGAACATCATCGGATGTACCAACCTCATTCAAATCCCATATCTTAACTTCACCGATCCCATTGCCGTTAACATCTACATAGTAGTGCAGCTTGATTCGTACCGGGACCAGTTTACTAAAAACATATCCGGGATCTACAAAAATGTTACTGCCAGCCGAATCATATGAATTAAATCTTGCATTCTTAAGAGATAAACTGGAACTTGTAAGCTGCCTGAAAACCTTCGCACAAAGGGCATTCGTATAATTGTCGCTCGTACTGTTCAAAAGACCGACCATGGCCCTTTCGTACTGATAGTGAACAACCGTTCGCATATCAAATTCTATCCAGAACTCCTGGCTTTGGTCGTAACTCTGACTAAGGGCGACACTCAAACGATCCGTCTCAGGAGCCCTCTCCATTTTGGCCATGACATAACCGCCCGCAACGTACTCATTGCCGGTAGCATCTACAACAAGGTCATCGAGCCAGGTGAAACTGCTTCCCCCTGTTTCGCTTTTCGTCCAGCCCCTGCTTGTGGGGTCACTATCAAACGAGTCGAAAATAGTCTCCGCCCGACCTATTGAGGAGAACACAAGTAACACAATCAATATCAAACTAAAAATATTTCGAAACTGTTTCATCTGTCATGCTCCCTAAAAAAGATTAACTTATTGAAAGGCTCAGACTACGCCTTTTTATTCACCTGTCTTAAATATCAAAACTCTGTCATCCAGATATTCGCAAAGTAGGCATAATCCAAAAGATCTATAACTCCACTGCCGTCAAAGTCATAGCCGCTGCCCGGGGTTACCGCATTTAACCAAACACTACAAAAATCATGCAAATCGTCAAAGTTAATGATATTCTTAACTCTAAATTCAACGGTTTTTTTACTGTCAAGATAAGTCCCGGCTTCGTTTTTAACAGTTGTTGTAACCTCGATTGTATAACTTTCGTTATCCATGAGGTCTTCTGTTGGTGCAAACATAAACATTGTATTTTTACGCATTGCTGTCCACACGCCCTCTACGAGTGAGTTATCGCTCACTCTGCGAATCTCCACACCATCAGCAATGCTCGCAGGTTCCATATTAGGAGCAAAATGCACCGTTATCGGCGCCGTCTGAGAAACATAATCCAAAGCATTGGCAGGCTCAAGCCGCGAAGCATCTGGTATTGACGGACTGTAACCATCCAGCAAAATATCCTGACCGCCATCTATAGGTAATATATATAACACTTTAGGCGGAAGGTTTTCATTAACTTTCAAATACTGGTCAAAAAAATCAAGGGTTGTATCGTAGCGGTCCAGATCAAGAACTGGATCATAACCAGTAGCAAAAGTGTGCTTCAATCCCAGCATCCAGAAAGCAATATGGTTGATATCCTTATCTTCAAAATCTTTGATAAAAGGTGGATACTCAGGCCAATGTCCATACTCGTCAAGTTCCGAACAGGCAACTACCGTAGGAACAGTATCACTTGTCAGATACTTTGTGTAATACACACCGAATGACTGATAGGCACAGGTCAACTCACTTGAATAACCCTGCCATGGCTGAGGTTCTGGTGTACCCGGAGGGAAACCTGCATAAGTACTATGCTCCTCCGTGTTGGCATGATTAGGGTCAGAAAGACGAAGAACACCGTATTGGCCCTTCGAATGACCCCATTCTCCAATCAGATTCGAGTCATAACCATATTCATCGGCATGTGCGCGAACCCAACGAACACCTGCGGTCGAAGAAGCCAGGCCATTTTTATAGTCCAGGTTAAAACTATTGAAATGACCATAATAATTTACTATCGGATTATAATTGTGAGCCATACTAACAAAGGCATAGCCGCGCATTGTAAGACCCATGAAGTGACTTCTGTCACCATCAACATAGCCGTAAGGAGCGTTATTCGAGATGCTGCCTCTATGAACGACTACTGGAACTTTTTTGTTAGGATGAGAGGGATAAACTATATTAAGATAGATATTCCAGTCAAACTCTTCGCCATTGGGACCTTCCATGTCATAAGGATCAGTAACCGGAGCTTTACCAAAATTAGTCATTATGTAATCATTGTACGTACCCATCACCCATTCTTTCGTGCCATAAACTCCGTGCGTATCCCTGTTCCAATATGGAATATTCATTTCAATTCGATAGCCGGCAGGTAGAAAATAACAAAGGTCTTGAGTCGGGCTCAATCCGACGTCAGCAAGTAACGAGGTTGTACCTTCTCCATAAACCCCCTTGAAGATAGCATTCAGGTCCAAATCTATAACGGGAGAAACCGCTCCCGGATCATTACCAAAATCTGCCGTGATAACTATGTATCCCTCGCTTACCAGATCAGATAGGATTGATTCGTCGGGCTCCTGACCTATTCGCTCGCCGATATGGTTCTTGACATATACAACTACAACCGCACCATCACCACCGGTTGTTTCGTCTATATAATAAATATCGAGCGGAACCTGTATTCCCAGATTTTCACAATCCCAGATCATAGATTTTCTTGAATAGGCCAGGATAGAAGGCGCTTGTAAAGTTACAATGGAACCATCTGACGACCACAAGCTTTCATTGTGATTAGCTGATGAATCCCTGCTCCGGACTCTATAAATATACTCGGTTTCAAAAAGCAGCCCTTCGTCAACGAATACAGGACTTTCCTGCCAACCGCTGTTATGGCTAGCGTCTGTTACATTCGCAAAGAAGTACTCAACCGGAACATTATCTTCACCATCAACTGCCGTATCGGCCGTCATCGTAACAGTATTAAGCCCCATAAGAGCTGGTTCTGCCGCCCACGTCGCAGGGTCAGGATCTGGAGATGTAACATCCGTCTCAACTGGTGTTGTAGTTCCAGCAGATGCGGACCACTCTGTAACGTTGTGATTAAGCGACATATCTCGTGCTTGCACTTGATAATAGTATTCGGTATTATCTTCCAGGTTCTTGTCTGTCCATGTCGTACCATCCTGCCATCCGCTAAAGTGGCTGGGATCTGTTATGTTTAAAAAGTAATATTGCACACTGCTTGTATCATCTGTCGCCGTCGTTGCTGTCATCGTTATCCATGTAGGCTTAACTGCTGACGGAACTGATGACCATGTCATAGGATCCGGTGATGGTGCTGCGATATCTCCTGCCCATGAGGGCGAGGGAATACTCTGGCCTAAGCCGGCAAAATAATCATCGCTGGCAAATTCTGTCGAGAAATACAGATTGTCAAATAAAAATATATCATCGTATTGTGGGTTGCTGGTTGTTGTAGTAAGCGAGTTGGCAAATCCAAATTTATCAAAGGACACAGCTTTGCCTGCATCCAGAACTTTTGCCGAGTTACTTATAAGGAGAGTGTCTGAGGTAACATTATAAATCTCAATCTCAATAATCCCCTCGCCAACAGCATTCCTGTAATAATGCAGTTTCGTTCGGCCGGTAAAGTCATAATTGCCCGGAACTAGAACATAACCCGGCTTATAAACAATACTGGTACCATCGGATGATAGCCCAATTAAACGTTGTCGCTGCTCACCTGTAGTTTTGTTGCGTCTCTGGTAATACGCCCCTAGAACATTATGTTTATTATCACTACTACTACTAAAGACTCCCAGGTAAGCACGAGGCCATTCATAAACACTCTCAGGCTTCCAGTCAAATTCCAACCAAAATTCAGTTGCTTCGTTATATGTAGAAGATAACGGCATACTGAAACGCTGATCAGTAACTGTTTTCCACGTATTAGCTGTCAGATATCCATCAGTGTGATAGTCATACGTACATTCACTGCCGACCTTGGACCACTGACCTGAGTAAGGGTTACTATCAAACGACTCGAAAATAGTTTCCGCCCAACTTGCCGACAAAAAAGCAAGTAATATGGCTAAAACCAAACTGAAAATATTTTCGATTCGTCTCATCGCATACACTTAAGGAAAAACATTTAGAAAGAGGAGGGGGTATTTGCCCCCTCCTCCAATTTCAAAATTCAATACTAGCTTTTCCTGCGTCTCGAAATAACTAAACTGCCAAGACCCAACAGAATAAGCGATGCAGGCTCTGGAACCACAACCGCAAATGCAGGATCAACATACGTAGTATTAGCACCATCTGTACTAAAGTAAACGTTATCAATCCATGATCTCTGAGTGTAAGTTGTGCTTAATGTGCCATATGAATTCCCCAAACCAAACAGGTCATAGCTCAAGGTCTGACCGGCAGACAATACGGTTCCCGAACTACTTGTAAGCAACACATCATCAGCTGCGCCTGTTTCATTCAGCTGCCAAAGCTGAAGATCCGCTACTCCATTACCGCTTCCGTCCACATAATAATGCACCTTAGCACGAATGGGCTCATTCTTCAAAAAGACATAGTCTGAAGTATAGTAAGTTGCTGATGCGCTTGAGTCCATAGCATACACACGGTGCCCAAAATTCGAACTGGCTGACGAGGTCTGCTGTCTCCAGAAGTTATCAGCTATCACATCAGCGTTATTGGCTGAAGTGCTGTTAAATACACCAAAAAGTCCTCTTTGATACTGATAGTGAGCCCGGGTCGAACCGTCAAACTCCATCCAGAACTCCTGGCTCTGATCAAAAGTCTGTCCCAATGAGATTGTGTAGCGGTCGCTTTCCGGATTTCGCTGCATAAAAGCATTCAGATATCCGCCGCCTTCATAGGCTGCACCCTCTGGATCGGTAGTAAGATCATCGAGGTAAGTAAATGCACTACCGTTCACGCTCGATGTCCAACTCCCCGAAGTCGGATCACTGTCAAATGTCTCAAAAATGGTTACCGCCTGCGCCACAGCGACAGACACAAGCACCAAAAATAAAATAATCAATTTCTTCATTTCATCACTCCTTCCAAAATAACATCATAATTTTAAAACTACACGTACTCATTTACACACACACACTTTTATGACGCTTACTACGCATAAGCGTCTTGGTTAATATTTCTATACTGCCCGGGTAGTGCTTCCCATCTTGATTTCACCCGGCAGCACAATAGCTTTACCATCCCACGGTTTGCCTGCTATGAGCTTAAGCAGCAGCTCGGCAGCCTTTAATCCCATAGCCTCAGACTGGTTTTCTACCGTGCTTAGATCTATACATTGCAATGCACTGAAATTGTATCCGCCTATCCCCATTACAGAGACATCTTCAGGAACCTTGATATCGCGAATCTTTAATTCACCAAGAACTGCACAGGCAAGCCAGTCATTATCTAAAAATATTGCACTGGCCGGCTTACTATGTCCCTGCCAGGCTTCAACTATTATGTTAGCAACCTGCTGCAAATTTGTTTTCTTGGTCCAGTTACGCCTTCCAAATTCTGAAGAGATCCTTATCTTGCTCGCTAGGTCCGCTTTTTCCATCGCATCCTTATAGCCATCCATACGAAGTTTGTGCCCCTCCATCATTTTCTTTGCAGAACTAACTGTTGCATAATGAATATTCTCGTGCCCTAGATCCAAAAGAGCTTTAGTTGCTTTCTGGGTCCCGCCATAATGATCAAAACGAACTATTGGAAGGTCAATTCCTGGAATACTTCGGTTGATCAGCACTACCGGAATTTTGTATAGATTTGTAAGTTCGCGATATATTTCTACACTCTCCGGATCCCCTGAAAAGGCTGCAATTATTCCATCAACTCTCTTGCTAAGCAAAGCTTCAAGTTCTGTTCGCTCACAAGAACCGTCATAATTGTGAACAGCTAAAATAGGGGTAAAGGAAGGATAAACCGTTTCTTTGATACCGGAAAGAGTCTCTTCTGTAGAGAATGATATACTCGAAAGAGAAATACCTATCATATGTGTTTTATTATTGCGAAGACTTGACGCCAGAACATTTGGGCGGTAACCCATTTCGATTGCCGCTTCCTTGATACGCGCAACAGTTTTAGGTGAAAGCCTGCGCGCTCCTGCTCTTTTGTCACGAATAGCCAAAGAAACTGCAGCAGGCGACATTCCCACTTTATCTGCCACTTGCTTTAGTGTTACCATATTTTTCCTCCTGCTAAGACACAAATGAGTTTCTGAACCGTTAAAAGCTTTTAACGACTCAATGATTCATATTACTGACTTATATTAGGAATGTCAAGAAGAAAAATGAAAAAATTCAAATTAAATGCATTTAACACGATGTTAAAACGCTTTAACTTATTCAGACGCTGCGAATCTTGATATGCGGGATTTTATTGGTTTTCTTAAATCTTTTCTTAACTACTTGCAATTCAATAATTTAAGCTGTCATAGTTTTTCACATTGTACCATGAATCCACAAAGATTGCCGATAATGTGGCTATATTATTAATTTATACCACAAGGCATAATACTTGGGATTTTTTTATATTTGTCAAAAAATTCTATAATGGGACATACTTTCAAATGCTTTCGCTGGTTCTTTGGCCTCGCTCAGGATAGGTTTTTTTGATTATGCGAAATGGAATTTTTGATAATAAACAAAAAAAGTTAGAAAAATATGCTGAAAATAAAAATTATAAAAAAACTTTTCAGCCTGAAAAAAAACATATAAGACAGTATGAGACTGTATGGGACTGTTTGAGACAGTAAACAGATATCGAAAAGGGGCTAAAGTTAAAAAAATATTTAAAAGCGATTTGACAAATTTTTTATGGCGGTCAAGTTGGATAGCATGACTAAGAAAGAGATGAAAAATTTTGAAAAGATGTGGACCAAACTTCGTCTGGACTGGATCGGGTGTACGCTGGACTTGAAGGGAATTAGTGAATTATGAACAGGAAAGAGAAAGCAAATTTTGAGAGAATGTGGGTGTTTGCTGAGTACGAATATGGCAAGACAGTCCCTGTAATCGCTGCCGGGATGGAAAGATCAGAAGGTTTTGTCTATGCCAAGCTGAGGCAGGAGCCCGAAAGGTATGAGAAAGCAAAAATCATTCGAGAGGAAATGTACGGCCAAAAGATACCACGCAGCAGTAGAGTTGGTGACAGGCTAACGAAAGAACGTTCCGGGCAAAGCGGGGAGGAATTAAGGGGTGTAAATATGAATGAAACTGTAAAGGACAAGAAGTTAAATATGATCAGGGAGATATCTGAAAAGGCTGATGCATTGACCTTAGAGTATGTAGAAGGTTTGTCAGAAAAGGTCAATGACCCAAATACAAACCAGGCAGAAAGACAAAAGGTGTTTTCTGAGATAGATAAGGTGCTGAGGATCGCAAAGCAGTACTCAGACAGGGTGCTATTAGCAGAGGGCAAGGCAACAGAGAATATCGGCTTAGGCGAGATGAACCGGCCGTTTAACGTGTTGATAACTAAGACATATGAAAACGAAACCAAAGATCCGGATGCGGTAAACTGATCTTAAGCAGATTTCCGGAATTAACAAGGAAATCAATTTTTTTTGTTTATGAGGTTAACTATCACCTTAACGATTGTGTCTTTATGTTTTGGATTGCTTTCAGCTATCATCAGGGTCATCGCCACAAGTGCGTTGTCAGCAATCCGCTTTGAACCGTCTTTGTGATAAAGGGCGTTATTCTTTTCAAGAAACCATAAAAATAAAAATGCTGCAATGCGTTTATTTCCATCCGTAAAGTGATGGTTCTTAACGAGGAAGTACAACAGGTGAGCTGCTTTTTCTTCCATGCTCGGATAAAGTTGATTTCCGTCGAACGTCTGAAATATATTGCCGAGAGAACTTTTCAGGGTCTCATCCTTTTCCCTGCCAAACAACTCAGTCGCCTTGTATTGCTCCCGCAATGTTTCGATAATTCCGTGAGCCTCTTTATAGCTGATGGGCTTTCCTTTTTTCCGGCTTACTCCTGACACTTCCAGTCGCTGGTAATCATAAGCATCGAGAATATCAAGTGCGTAAGCAAAATCGGTAATCACTTTCAAAAGTCCACCTGCCTGATCGGCACCTAAGGACTGCCGTTCCAATACGTCGCCAATAATAGCAATAGTATTTCTAAGTTCCTTATAATGCTCGACCTCCTGCCTAAGCCGTCTTTCATTGAGGGTATAGCCCTTTACAAGATGCTCTCTGAGGATATTGGTAGCCCAAATACGAAATTGAGTTCCGCTCTTTGAGTTCACGCGATAACCTACAGAGAGAATCGCATCGAGATTGTAATACTCCACCTGCCGTATTACCTCTCTGCCACCCTCGGTTTGAACTGTTGCATTTTTTGCAACAGTTGCCTTTTTCGTTAACTCCCTGGTTTTGAAAATGTTACGTAAATGCCTTGATATAACAGATTTGTCCCTGCCAAAAAGCTCTGCGATCTGATTAAGATTCAGCCAGACAGTCTGCTCTTTAAGGTTTACCTGAATCTCCGTTAGCCGCCCTTTGGGCTTATACATAAGTATCTCACCTTGTTTTTCTTTGGACAAAGCCATTTTTCTGCTCCGTTGAATCTCAATTCTTTCAGAGATTATATGCCTGCATAGATAACTCTACAAGGAAATAATCATCCTTTCCATCCCAACATAAACTCCTGACCCGATTTTTAAACACGTTTTGATATTCCCGCGAGGTTTTGTGTTTATTTTCACTCCCCCTGCTTTGCCCTTGTCAAATCGTGCTTACTGGGCAATATCTTTGCAATTCAAAGTCAAGCACCTTACAATTAAACCCATGGATAAAAACTATCAATCAGGTAAGTTTTATGAATTTTCATACGGTTGTTAACAGCAGACAGATTTGCCAGGACTTCAGAAAGCCAGCTTCTCGGAATCTGCTTTGGTCAGTCTGGTTAGATCAACCAAAGCAGAAGCAAAACAGGTGAAAAAATGACAACGGGCAAGCTTGGAATATTGAAAAACAGATTCGAGAAGGCTTCAGATGAATTCAGGGGGCTTCAGTTTTACCGTACAATGTTTTTTAAACATGATCTGGATGGCGAATTCAATTATTGTCACCTTCCCGACGACTGTATCTTCACCAGAGGAACACATATTGATGTAAATGGCGTGCATCACGAAATACTAGATCGGATAATCAGGTACTGGCCTGAAAACGCGAAATGTCGTCCAACAGAATGCAAACATACCCCTTTGAAAAATGAAAACGGCGATGAGTTCTCTGCCTTTCTAATACGGCCTTATGACACTAAGTGGAATTTCCTTTCAGCTTTATCTACTTTGGACTCACTCTGTAATGAGATGTTTAGCTGCTTTGCTGATATTGAAGAAAACGGCGTTTCGCTATTGAACAATCAGAAATCCTTTAGCTGCGAAGAAAAAAAGGAACTGAAAGAATCGTTGTACCGAACCGATATATGTAAAACAGGCAGGTCACTGTTAGCAATGATGTTTTTGCGAATGATCCCTAAAATGGCTATTGGGACCCATTCTGTTCCCGTAAAACCGGGACAATCTTACTGCCAGAAGTCAGAGGATGTTTTCCTGGATTTTGCCTTTCTTTGCACTGACCTCATAGATTTGAAAAAAAGCCAGAGCAAAAAGTGGCAAGGACCTGATAAGACTGTAAAGCAAACGCCGAGAGAAAAGAAGAAACGTAAACGCAAATCATCATCGGAACTGTCTGAGCGGGAAACAGAAGTCTATCAGATTGTAATTGTAAAGGGCAAAACACAACAGCAGGCAGCCATAGAGCTTGGATGCACACCACAAAACATATCGAAGCATCTGAGGAGTGCCGAGAAAAAAATGGCCGCTATGAATTCCAGGTCCGTAAGCACAGAGAAGGCTCAAGATTTACCACACGACAAGCGGGGACAGGAGATTGTTGAGGGGTAGCGGCATCATAGCAATCTTCTGGTAAACAGTAAACATCGACATCAACCGTTTAACTTTTTTTGAATTTTTTTTAATTCACTACCTGCGATAAACTTAGGAGATGTTCTCGCTTAAAAGGTTGACTGGATGGTTGATTTCATTCCTTAGGGTACAGGTAACGCTAATTAATGTAAAGGAATGTAATCATGGCAAAACAAAAGCAAGAACAAGTCAACCAAGTACAGCAACCTTTGGCGATCTCGGCAAAAGAGTTAGCCAACATGCTTAATGTGTCGTTAAGACAAATTTGGCGTCTTAATGCCACAGGTAAGCTGCCTAAGCCGCTACGACTGAACGGATCAGTGCGATGGTCCCGCAAGGAAGTGGAGGCTTTTATTGAAGCTGGTGCTCCTGACAGAGAAACCTGGGAAGCTATGAAGGTGAGCAGGAGGCAAGATGTTACCAGTTGAACGAGCTTTATCTGCTTTACGGGCTATGGGCAAGAAGGTCAAGCAGACCGGCTCTAACCAATGGCAGGCCCAGTGCCCGGTACATGAGGATCATAAGCCAAGCCTGAGCGTCTCTGAAGGTACGGACGGACGCCTCTTGCTTAACTGCAAAGCAGGATGCACATTTAAGAGCGTTCTGGATGCGCTCGGACTTGACACAGCGGAGGCTTATATGGAAAACAATCAAGAGACCTTTAACGGCAAGGCTATTATCACCAAATATCCTTACTATGACGAAAATGGGAAAATCCTTTATCATGTTTGCAGAACTACAGAAAAAGAATTTCCACCACAAACGCCGGATGGCAAGTTTGGTCTTAATGGTTCGAGACGCGTTTTATATCGTTTGCCTGAATTATTAAAGTCAAGCGATAGGGTATTCCTTCCCGAGGGTGAAAAAGACGTTGATAGGTTAAGAGGTTTAGGGCTTACAGCTACAACTAATATGGGAGGCTCGAATGGCTGGCGCAGTAACTATGCAGAATCTCTAAAAGGCCGTGACGTTGTCATACTACCCGACAACGATGAAGCGGGCAGAAAATGGTGTATGGCTGTAGAATCATCTCTGAGGGGGGTAGCAACGAGTGTGAGGCATGTGGAACTTCCAGGCTTGCCTAAGAGCGGAGATGTCTCTGACTGGCTCGACAACGGATATACAAAAGAAAAACTCATACAACTTGCTGAACAGCAAAGCGAAATACAGGATGTACCTGAAACCATCATCGAAAGTGAATGGGAACAACCAATGCCTTTAGGTCATTTTAACCTGCCGACTTTCCCTCTTGAGGCATTTCCAAGTCAATTGTACGTATTTAGCGAATTCTGCGCAGCCGTAGCGGAATCGGTTCAGGTGCCAGTTGATATGCCTGCGATGCTTGTCCTGTCTGTTGCCGGTGCTTCGCTGGCGAAACGGGTCGTTGTTCATGTCCGGGGTGACCATTGGGAACCTGTAAACCTGTTTACAGCGGTTGTACTGCCTCCGGCGAATCGCAAAAGTGCTGTTTTCCGGGCGGTAACCGAACCGCTTATCGAGTTTGAAAAAAGAGAAGTTGCTCGGATGGCACCGATGATCGAGCAGAATAAAAATCAGCGATTGATGCTTGAAGAATCTTTAAAGCATGCCCGCAAAGAGGCTGTCAAAGCAAAAAAAACAGAGGATCAAGAATACCAGAAAAAACGCATAAACGAACTTTTGGAAGAATTGAACGAACTGGAAACCCTGACAAGTCCACAGTACATCGGCGATGATGCGACCCCTGAGGCCGTAGCGAGATTGTTAAACGATAACGCCGGGCGGTTTGCATTATTGAGTCCCGAAGGTGATGTTTTTGACCTTATGGCCGGTCGGTACAATAGCGGTTCTGCCAATTTGGGGGTCTATCTTAAAGGTCACGCAGGCGATGATATCAGGGTGAACAGAGCTAATCGGGATTCTGTACCAACATACGTACCTAAACCGGCACTCAGCATAGGTATAGCCATTCAGCCCGATGTGCTGCGAGGATTGACACTGAAAAAAGGGTTTCGTGGGCGCGGATTGCTGGGACGGTTTCTTTATTCCTTACCACTATCCCTTTTAGGTCGTAGAAAAATCAATCCTGGCCCGGTTGAACCAAAAATAGTAACTGCATATCAAAGCAAGATCCTTGATGCACTTGGGCTTGAGCCCAATCTTGATGAGAACTGTGATCCATGTCCTCATATTATAACTGTTGGCAACGAAGCGCTGAAAGAAATTGACAGATTTGCAATAGAGATCGAAAAACAACTTGCCCCTGGCGGAGATTTCGCTTCGATGGGAGACTGGGCGGGCAAGCTTGTTGGCGCTGTGTGCCGTATTGCCGGTATTTTTCACGGCCTGATCTATGCCGGTTCCGGTAACCCGGCAAAGACACAGATAGATGCCGAAACCATGCTGGGGGCAATTGCAATCGGTGAGTACCTGTCATTACATGCTAAGGCTGCATTTTTCGAAATGGGAACAGACCCCGATATTGATCTGGCCCGACGAATACTTAATTGGGTGTCTTCGGAACAAGTGTCAGAGTTTTCAAAGACTCAAGTCTTTAATACACTCCGCGGCAGTATCCAGAAGGCAAATGAACTGGATGAACCTCTGCAGATACTTGTAAATCATGGCTATGTACGGAACGTGCCGGAGAATCGCCAAGGGCCGGGCCGAAAGCCAAGCCCAAAATACGAAATAAATCCGTCATGGCTTGCGCTTAATACGCTAAATACGTACAATTGCACTGCGGATGTCAATTCTACGTATTCTACGAATTCTACGGAGAAAGTTAAGATATGATTTTCGCACTTGAGCGGCTTAGAGCTTTACGGGCTGGAAAGAATTTAGATCTTCCTGGCTTGACTGACATTGATGATCTGCCTATGGATCGGCGGTATGAATTTGAGGAACGGGCCGCCATTCTGCAATTTGACGGTGGACTGAGCAGAGAAGCTGCTGACAGACAGGCTTTGATTGAGATACTGAACAGGATGAATCACTGAAATGAAGTCAGAAAACAAAGAAAATATGGTTTTTGCTCATCCTGTTGAACCGCTGTTGCTACGGGCTAAGGAAGCTGCCCATCTTTGTGGCTTGTCAGTATCAACGTGGCATGAATTCAGGTCTGCCGGTCGGATACCACCATCTATCAAGATAGGCAAGGCAAGACTCTGGAGGCTGGATGTGCTGCGGAGGTGGGTAGAACTGGATTGTCCGAATCTTGATAAGTTTATGGCTATGGAGCAAAAAAAATGTTAAAAAAATTAATATTCCTCTTGACTAATGCGGTATTCAGCAGTATAGTATGGGTATGACAATAAAAAAAGCAATACAAAATGAATTGAAGCGAAGAGGCTGGACACGCTATAGGCTTGTTAAAGAGCTTGATGGCAAAATGCCTGCTCGTACTGTTTACGCTTTTCTTGCCGGAGATCAGGATTTAACTACCGAGCGAGCTTCAATAATATTAAAAGCATTAGGTTTGAAAATAAAAAGGTGAGATTATGAGAGTTTACAAAGAAACCTATAAAGACCGAAAGACTGGACTGAAATGTAAGACAAAGCGATGGTATCTTGATTTTGTCGACAATCTTGGAGTCAGGCGGAGAATGCCATGCTTCACTGGCAAAAGACAAACACAGACATTGGGAGATAATATCGAAGCCCTAATGAGTTGCAAAATATCAGGCCAGAGACCGGATGTAGAACTTCAAAAATGGATAGAAGGACTGCCAACCGCCCTGCTTGAGAAGTTGGCAAAATGGCAGCTTTTGGATGGACAACGGATTGATGCTTCAAAGCCATTGGCGGAGCATTTAAACAACTGGAAAAACAGTCTCGTGGCTTCCGGCTGTACTAATTCTCATATCAAAGCCTTGTATCCAAGAGCCGAGAAAGTAATTAAAGAATGTAAATTCTATGCAATATTTGACATCGATCCTGTTAAGGTTGAAAGATACCTTGTCAAGTTACGTGATAAAGGCGAAACAAGAGAACTAAAACAGATTGACAAAAGCACAAAGGGGCCTAAAACTAAGCAAGTTAAGATCAGCAAGACTACATTTAACTATTATGTCCGGGCGTTACGCCAGTTTGGCAAGTGGCTTGTGGATGCAGGACGAATAGACAAAAACCCATTCCATAGCTTAAAAAAGGTCACTGTAACTGATGCTGACCAGGTAAGGGTCGCAAGGACACTTACCATTGGTGAAATCCGCAAACTGATAAGCTCTACAAGAAAAGCAAGCGATTACAGGGGTATTTCCGGATATGAACGCAGCTTGATCTATCTTTTGGCTAACGAAACAGGTTTACGAGCTAACGAGATTCGCAACTTAAAAGTATCAGACTTTGATTTTGATAACGCCAAATTAACTCTACCGGCAAACTTTGCAAAGAACCGCAAAAAGGCCGTATTGCCTCTTAAGCAAGGTACTGCCATTGCCATCAAGCAGCACAACAAGAACAAATTACCGCACACAACCGCCCTATCCGTGCCAAGGCAACCGCACCTTATGATAAAGGCAGACATCGAAAGAGCTGGCATTGAATACAAAACAGAAGAAGGTACTGCACACTTTCATGCACAAAGGCATAATTTTGCAACCGCTCTGGACATATCAGCTAAGACAGCTAAAACGGCTCAATCTCTGATGCGTCATTCAGATCCACGTCTGACGATGAATATTTACACCCATGGTATTGCCGAACAAGAGAGAGCTGCTATTGAAGCGTTACCAGAATTAGTAGGATTTGATGAAGAAGCACAGCAAGCAACGGGTACAGATGATGTGCCTGTAGACTGCTTCGCCATTTGCTCCGCCAAATCAGGTGCAATTAACCAGAATCAACCGCAATCAACCGGAAAAATACAAAAAACAGAAACCCCATTAGTGAACTCACAAACGGCTTTTTCCACAAAAAAATCAACGTCCCCGGTGCGACTCGAACGCACAACCTTTGGCTTCGGAGGCCAACACTCTATCCAATTGAGCTACGGGGACAAAAGATAACGATTTGATACCTTAAAACGCAGCACAAGTCAACCTTTCTGTTCGCAGATATCGATATCACCCCAGTCGAGCATTCTACCCGAAATCAACCGACACAGCCCCCAGCAAATCCGGACTTCAAATGATTGACATTATCACATATTATAATTATGATTACTGCTCGGTATTATTCTGAAAGAACTATGAGATTCATAATAGATCTAATTTATCTGCTGGCAATCATTATTATCAGTCCGAAGATCATATACCGGATGATACGCCAGAACCGTTACCGCAAAGGCTGGTCC
>SDBT01002459.1_pt1 | contig 32748 bp, 48 predicted proteins | sample 2277101 | NCBI WGS metagenome assembly SDBT01 (sample SAMN10404973, study PRJNA504765) | marine sediment metagenome | isolation source: marine sediment core GS10_PC15, 103 cmbsf | place: Arctic Ocean: Southern Knipovich Ridge | collected 2010
ACGGTTCGGGTTTTGATTTGATTTCATCGATTACTGTATCATTTCGAGCTTTTGCTAATACTTCTTTTGTAGAAATTACAAGTACTAATACCGCTGGATTTTTAAGTAAGTTCCAGGTACAAGGGACTCCACTTCAATTACAGCCACCATTTTTAGCTAGATCTGAATCGAGTAGTTCTCAAAGTATTTATGAACGTCAGGTATTTGGGTTAGAAAGTAATCTACTTAATGGGTTTTCTTTTGCTAAAGACTATGCTGATTTTATTAAAGAAACTCACCAAGACCCAAAACAAGAAATTAACTTTGCATTAAAAAATGAATTCCCAACAGTGCTTACGCGAGATTTAGGAGATGTTATTCAACTTGAAGAAGATAATTCAGGCGTAGATGATCCGGTTCGGATTGATCAACTAGTACATATAATTAATCCTTCAGCTAGGGGATTAGAGCATATAGTAGAATATCATGCTCAAAATAATGTTGGTTCCAATTTTGATATCATGCGATTGGATCTTGATCCAGAAGGCAGACTTGACGATATTAATACATTAGGATTTTAGATGGCGTATTCAAAACAAACATTCACACTCAATCAGATTCTTACTGCTGCGCAGATGAACCAAGTTGAAGATAATATCAGTGATCATGATCATAGTGATTCTGGAGTAGCAATAGTTAAGATTGGAGTTTCTGCTGACGACACGACTCCTCATTATCTAGAAACTAAGATTCTAGGTGGTGCGGGCATTACCATAGTTACAATAGCTCCGGGAGGTGATGAGGATCTATCAATTTCGATTTCAGCAAATGGTGTTGATAGTGCTAATATCGTAGCAGGTGCAATTGATCTTGCACATATGTCCGCAAATTCAGTTGATAGTGCTCAATATGTAGATGGTTCAATTGATCTTGCACATATGTCCGCAAATTCAGTTGATAGTGCTCAATATGTAGATGGTTCAATCGACAATGCTCATATAGCTTCAGCCCAAATTAATAGTAATCACTACGTAAATGGTTCAATTGATCTTGCACATATGTCCGCAAATTCAGTTGATAGTGCTCAACTAGTGGCGGCTTCCGTTAAGCAAGGCGAATTATCCACAGCTTTACAACAAAGTAGCGCCAGTATAAGTGCGCTTGGCATAGCTGAGATAACTTTTACTGGTGGTACCTATAATTTTATGGCAGGAATAGGTTCATCTGCATTTGGTTCGTCGGCCCAGGGGGATATCGATGGCATGACTATAACTCCCCATAATAATGGAGCTTACCAAAATGTAATAGCTATTATGAACACTCAATCTGGAGCCTCAGATACTTATTTCTTTCAATCCAGATATATTCAAGCGTCTCCCCCATATGATTTAGGTGATGGTGAAATTCCACTATTTATTTTTGTAATAATTGACAATTCAACGGGGGATATTGTTGGAGTCGATATTGCTGCTGATCCCCCTTGGGCTAATAACGGTCCCACGGATATCCGTGCAGATAGAATTGATGAAGAAGGTAAAAAGTTCCGCACAGTAAGAACTTCTCCTATAACTATTGCAAATATCAAATCTGGGGCAGCTACTATCCAAGACCTATTAGATTCTAGTCCAGTAGAAACAGAAATAGAAATAACAGCAGAGTTTAAAAATTCTGATATGAATATTATACCCCACCCCTGGGGTAATACAGATATGTCAGGGAAAACCCTTGCTCTTATGGATCCTATTGATGATTCAGTAATGATGAAACTAATGGATTTATATATCGCAGGGGATGATGTGGCAGAACTTTTTATGGGCAATTATTTACGAGCTGGAGCTGCAATTTCTAGAGCTAGTCCGAATGGAGTATCTCAAGTTAGATTTGTAAAATAGGATAATAAGTATGTCTAATGATAATCCCACAAATGGGGAACTTTTCAGAGAAATAAACGATGTTAAAGACCGTTTAGAAGTAGTTGAAACTTACGCTAAGGATGAAGCTGAATTTCGGGCAGAAATTAGAGGTGGCCGAAAGGTAATGTTGTGGATTTTTGCAGGCGCAGGTTGGCTAGTAACTACGGCTGTGGTTCTTTGGAATAGTCTCGGGGAGTAATAAAAATGAAAACTGCATCTATAACAAATCTACGAAAGAAAATACGTCAGGCTCAATCTGTTTCGTTACACCGTAGAGGTGGATTTGTAGATGATTATATCTTATTTGCGAGTTCCAGTGCCGTTAGCGATTGTCAATGGCTAACAACCCAGGGTTCATTTTGTAATCGTGGGGTCCCTCTAACATCAAATCATCCGTACTGCCCATGGCACTTATCTAAAGCCACGATAAGTAAGATTTCATCAAAAGAAGTTGTAGAATGGGTTGAATTTACGGTAGGGCGACTTGATCCTAACGACTATTCTTAAGGACGCCAAATAAAAATAAACTTTAAGAAATTTACATAGACCCGGCGTCTTAATAAACGGCGGAGTTCAAACGGCGGCTCTTGCTCAAACCTTTCAACATAAGTACGATAGTCCTTATCAAAATGATGTCGCTCATAGTTAAATACATGCCCTAAGAACCAAGGCCAAAGAACTGTTGCGGTACTAATGGCTAGAATATTTTCCCACTCCCACTTTGCGCCGTCCCCCCATTTGGATAGCATTAGCCAACTTACTAACAGTACTCCGCTGCTTAGCCAGATAATAAAAAACCAAGCTAGCCAAATAGCAAAAAGCTCAACATTAACCAATGTGAGAACCATCCTTATCTTTTATGATAGTTGTTGTTGAAGCAAAACTGCCAAAATCGAGCGAATTGTGATCAACTAGCCAAATTTGTTTTTGGCGGTCAATTGCTCTATGATAGAGTGAGTCTAATAAATCTTCTACACCACTAGGCGATAAATGTGCAGTTGGTTCATCGTATATCTCGATATTGCATTCAATTCCTTTACGTGCTAAGATTAAATCCGAAAGCCCCATAGTACCGGCTAGGCGGAGCCGCTGAGACTCACCCCCGCTCCATACGGCCCAGGGTACAGGCTTAGGGTTATAGGGCGACTGTACGGTCACGTGGAAGCCCTTGGCAACGCCTCCAGCGGCGGTCTCCCGTTCTACGTCGAGTTTAATGCTCCAATCACGTAATCCCAGCTGTAGTAAGTTGTTATTGATCTCTACCTCTAGCTGCGTTAAAGCTTCCTCAACTAGGAACAAACGAATCTCTTTAAAGCCCTTGGCCCAGAATTGCATACCCTCTAGCTCTTGCATCAAATAAGCGATATCTTTTTTCCGGGATATTTGGTCTTTAGTTACTCGCATTTTACGGGCTTTGGCTTCACCAATTATCTTTGTGAAGGGGTTGGATTTTTGTTCTTCGTCATAAATTCTATCACTTTGTTTTTCTATTTCATGTTCGGAAACACTTAATTGGTATTCTAAGGCTTTAATAGCTTGATCTCGTTCTTGTTGTCTTTGTTTATACTCATCTTCTGCATGCTCCGCATCTGCAATTTTTGTGTAGAGGGTATCGTATTTTTTGACCATTGTACCACAAGTCTTTTCTAATTTCTTTTTATTACCCTTCATGATTGCAGTTTCAGTATTTAATCGAGCTAACTCAAAATCTATATGAGATTCAGAAACTTTTTGTTTACAATGCGGACAAATATTAGACACCCCATCAAATTTATCAAATTCTTCATTAAGCGATTTCAGTTTAAAGACGTACTCATTTATTTCATCGTCAGTTGCGTCTAATTTCTCAGCTGCTTTATCCGCTTGGCTTTTCCATTTATCAATTGGTTGTATTTTTGGTTCAGGGGTTAATTCTTTTTCTTTTTCTAAAGGGTCTAATTTAGCTATAACTAGATCAGCTTTTTGATCCAGCTCATTAATCTCTTCCCTTAGAACTTGTATCCTTTTACTCTTCTCTTCTTCATACCCTTTACTAGTAGCTTGATTTCTAACTACTTCTTCTTCTAAGGCAGATAAAGTTCCTTCTATTTGAGCCAAAAGATTTTGACTATCCCTAATTTCAGTGTCTACGACTTTAGCTTTTCTTGATGCTTTGGCACTACGTTCAGTCCACGCCTCTAAAGCCATAATATCTGTAAAGACAGCAAGCTTTTCAGTCGGAGAAAGGTCAAAGAACATCTGACCAAACTGAGAAGCAAAGATACTGTAATTGAACTCTTCTGGAGTAAGATTTATTAGAGCATCGATAACGTCTTGCTCAACGATTTGTCCGTCAAGCTTCAGGCTATTAGGCCCCCAAATACGTTCTATCTCGTGCCCAATCCCATCAATAGCAAAATCACATTTTACCCGACAGGGCTTCATTGAATCCCAGTTACGCACATTGACGGCTTTTACGCCCCGCGCAGTTTTGCCATATAGGACCCAAACTAGTGCATCTAGGAGACTGGACTTACCTGCCCCGTTAGCTCCAAGTTCAGGTTCAACTTCATTACGCCCAGTAAGAAAATGCAAGCCTGTTTCACGTTCAAATGAGAATTCAACCGGCTTTTTAAACGATTTGAAGTTATCTATGTATAGGGTTTTTAGGAGCATGTTGAACTTTTCCAGCGTACAGGTGATGGTGACGTTTACATTTTTTACAGGTGACAATTACATCTTCATCCCAATGGGAATAAACCCAAGAAGAAAAGTTATTCCACATACCGCACGTACACATATACCCGTCGGATAGTAACGCCATTTGGTAGTTCCATTATTAAATAAATGTGTACAAAAGCCCCGCGCCTCCACAAAGAAATATGCCAGTTAGTACTTCAGCTATTTCGGTGCCGGGCCTTAGATGAGGCCAACCTTTAAAATTAGTGTGATCATATACAGCCCACCCTAGCCAATATGCTATGCCTTTAGTCGCGCCTAATGGTAGCCACAAGAGCCATAATGGATCAGCGTAATAAGCTGCAGAGAGCGCCGGTGCAAGGGTATAGGTCATGCCAGAAAGTACCATACCAACCATATCATGGAATACACCATCACGACTACGAGTTAAAGCATCAACTATGGGAGCGAGAAATTCGTTTGGATCTTCAGCCCCATGACCGAAGCCCATATAATCTCCGTGCCCCCGACTTGAGGCTAACCCTACAACCAAAATAACGCCAAGTGCGATCCACCAAGGCATAAGCCACCAAACGGGTGCGGCCATTAATAGCGCCCAAACTCCCAGATTAACGATCCGAGGTAATTTAGGGGGTGCCCCTCCTCTTACTCTGTACCACCATCCTCCTACTAAAGTTAAAAGTAGAATAAGGTATGACATTTTTAGTTATCCTTTAACGCAGATGACTTGTTTCAGGGTATGGACAATCTCCACCAGATCCGTCTGTGCCTCCATAACTGCATCAATGTCTTTGTACGCCATCGGCGTCTCGTCTATCACCGATTCGTCTTTCTTACACTCAACTCCCTTCGTGGCTTCGACATGATCGGCGACTGTAAACCGTCTTTTCGCCTCAGTTCTGGACATCTTCCTTCCTGCTCCATGAGAGCAAGAATGAAAACTCTCAGGATTTCCTTTACCTCTGACAATGTACGATTTAGTTCCCATAGATCCGGGTATGATGCCGAGATCTCCTTCTCTAGCCCTAACAGCGCCTTTTCTCGTGAGCCAGACGTTTTGGCCAAAGTGATTCTCCTTCTCCACATAATTGTGGTGGCAGTTGACAGCCTGCTCTTTAACTGTAAATGGAAGAAGTATGACCTTCCTCATTGCTCCAATTACGGCTCTCATCATTATTTCCCTATTGAGATAAGCGAAATCCTGAGCCCATTTTACCCCAAAGATGTAGTCTTTGAAAAATTCTGATCCCTCTGGCAGGTACGCCAAATTCTGATCTGGTAGTTGGATATGCCACTTCTCCATTTCCTTTTTAGCCTTCTGAATGAAATACATACCAATTCTGTTTCCGCATCCTCTAGATCCGGAATGAAGCATGGCCCACACATTATTCTCTTCATCAAGACAAATTTCAACGAAGTGATTTCCGGTTCCTAATGTACCGAGATGATTGATGTTGTTATATGCGATCGCTTTAGGGTGTAGATCCTTAAGGAAATCGTACCCTGGACCTAGCAGCTCCCATTCCTTAGTTACTCTATTAGGGACATCGTGCCACGCCCCTCTATCCCCTTTTCCTCCATTGTTGGTCCTGCCGTGAGGAACTTTGGATTCAATCTCCGTCCTCAATTCCTTGAGATTGTCCGGCAGCATATCGGCGGTGAGACCGGTTTTCACGGCCATCATTCCACACCCGATGTCTACTCCAACAGCAGCCGGGATAATAGCCTTGTGGGTAGCGATAACTGACCCGATGGTTGCTCCCATCCCCCAATGAACGTCTGGCATTGCGGCAACGTGCTTATGGATAAATGGAAGAGACGCGACATTGAAAAGCTGTTCGCGCGCAGATTTTTCGAGTTGAACACCCCGTGTCCAATGCTTAACAGGCACTTTCATAGAACCCATTTTCTCATAGATATAGCCAGTTTCGGTCATAGTACACCTATTCCAACAATGATTTACCTATCTCTTTCATACTCCCCTTTATGCTTTCCTTTTTACAAAATCTTTCATATGCTTCTCCATGTGAAAGGTTAACAGATAATTTAGGTGAGTCTTTTTTAGACTTCTTTTGGCCTATTTTGATTAATTCTACTGCGTGTAAGTATGTACCGCGTTCCTTACAAATTTCCTCAACTTGACCCTTTAAAACCGACCAGTCCGCTAAGTCAGCAGCTCGAAGCTTAAGTCTCACCTTTAGCTGATCCTGTGACTCAAAATCATAAGATTTAAGCTCTTCTGGGTCGGTGATCTCGTATGTTAGTTTTCTTGGGGCGTCAAAAAATAAATCTTCGAACTTTCCGTAATCAGTATCTATAAGAAGGCAGCGAGGATCAAAATGGTCACCAAAATGCACATGGTAAGGCGACCCAACATAGGTAACTGGCCCCACGTCTTGCGGTACATGTATGTCGCCAGAAATAATTTTTCCTTTGAAACCCCTGAATATTTTTCTCGATAAGCCATCTAACGCTATTCCTGTTGAAGCCTTAGCCCCGTCCATTGTTTGATGCATAAATACATACTTAAATTCACTCCATTTAATGTCTTTCCAGTCTTCAGTAGGAGTTCGAGTATGTGAAAGGAACAAAAGATTTCCATCTTCTGATTTAAACTCTGAAATGCCATTAAGGAACTGAACTGAAGGTAAGGCGTTTAAGAACTGAAAAAAAGGGCAATCTACATCCATATAGTCGTGATTACCAGTAAGTATTAAAGTAGGAGCCACTTTTGATAAACCTTCAAAAGCATCTACTATTTGGTTGACCAGCTTAGAGGAATGGTTATCTTTTTTATCGGTAACATCCCCAAGAATGAATATGTAATCGACTTCATTTTCTGATGCCATTTCTTGGAGCCAGGGAAATAACCCAAAGCGATAGGCATCGCGAGGTCTGTCAGTTAGGTGCAAGTCGGAGGCAATAAGGTATTTCATAGACTTATGGGCCTACATAGGGTAAAATAAAGGCAACAAAAAATGATATGAATATAAGAAATAAGGGGACCCAACGAGGCATTAAAATATCTTCGTTTAACCATTTCATCTGTGTGAAAATCTCTTTAATAGTTCGTATTGAAAATCTTCAAATTCCGATTGCGATAGTTCTTTGGAAGGCAGTTTGAGTTCTGCTACTTCAATTCCCTGAAAAAACACTTTCTGATCGATGATTTGCAGCTTTTCCATTTTTTATAGCCTTCCAATCAAGATGATAGTGTTTACCGCGAGGTTTAAGATGAGCATGTTTTACATCTAAGGTTTGCGTGTAAGATGAAACACCATTAAACATTATTTCTCTGGCTATGGTAGCCTTTAATGCATCTCTGACACTGGAATTCTTTAACGCTGTCATAAAATACTTACGAGTATTATCAGATGTTGGTATACTAGTGGTAACGCCGATAAGTAAGATTGGCTTTAGAATAAACCAAGGCATTACAAAGAAGACACATTTTACATTATTTTTATCCAAACGGCTTAGTAAGTTCCTTCGGGAACATTCATATTTCCAAGACCAATTTTGACCTTGACCTTGAATATCGTTGCCATTCCACTCGTATAGGCCCCTAAGAAGTCCGAGTTGATAAACACCCCTTGAACACTTAAGTGCTTTGGCGTAGTCCCCATCATCAAAACTTAGGGTGGAGAGCATTACTCGATCCTCGCGTTGTCTAAGAAATCCTTAAACAAATAAATTGTCATATTATGTTCGGGAACCATTAATTTAGGCCCTGTACCAATACTTAATCCTGGGGGCCAATTATTAGTAGGTAAACAAATTATTTCTGGTTTGCGATTTTGCTTGGCTATTAGCATGGGTTCTTTTTGATTGCGCCGTGCATCGGTGTTAGCCTGTTTCCAAAAGTCTACTATGCCACTCTTACCTCCATATACTAGATTATGAAGGTGTAAATCTTCATAATTTTTACATTCGATTGTAAAGAGGTCTGTCAGAACATGCCCTTCTAGTGCCACTGAACTAATATCCCCAGCCTGTGATGCAGCACTTTTCCCCTTCTTATACATTACCGTAGCTCTACCACCTGACATAGCTGACCTCCAGAAGAGATCTTCCGCTTTGCCCTTACTAACCCAAAGGGATAAGGCCCGACATATTCGTCGCTCAAAGGCCCCACCCTTTTGCTTAGAATTTACCACTTCGTCCCCCAGTATGTCCATAATCCAGGAATAGTTCGTCATTCTTCTTCGGAAAGATTTTCAATCATCACATATTTTGTCCAAATATAATACTTGGGTAGCCAAAATACTGTGTTACAGTTCCTAGACAATACCCAACTACTAGTGGTATCCAAGCTCTCTTCCATGATTTTATGGGAAAATACCAGGAGTAAATTAGTATAACAACTAAAGCAAAGATTGCGTTGGGCCAGATAATTATCATTTGTACTTACTCCTAGTGGGCAGGAATTTGGTCTCGATCTCAGGCCAAACTTTCTTAACTAAGTCAATCGTTCGAGTTCTAGCAGCAAAGTAGTCATGGTCATCTAATTTTTCTATGTGTTCATCTATATACACTTTGAGATCTTTATCCGCAAGAACCGTAGTGATTGCATTATCAAATTGTTTTAGTTGTTTAACCGAGTTTAGCCAGCGTAAATTACTAAACGTATCGTCTAGACCATAGCCAAACCGAAGTCGTGTGTCACACTCTCTAAAGGGCAACCCAATCTTATTCTTCTTACAGCGTGAACGTATATCGACTCCGATTGGTCGGGTAACACCATTGATAGTCTTTTTCAAGGTTTTAATCTGAGACAACCAAAGAACTTGACTTGCGTAGAAGTCTAAGGCTTTTCCACCTGACCGACTGTGCTTTTCACCAAATGCAACCCCAATATTATCTCGAACTTGGGAGATAATAATCACACAAATTCTATTATCTTCTATGGATTGAATTAGGCGGCGAAAGATTTCTGATAGTTTCTTAGGTTTAGATGCCCCAAAGGTGCCTTCTTCTATCCCGCGCTTTAACTCAGCCGCATCAGAGAGTGCATCTAGGCTATCTAGTATGAAAAGCCCTGGCTGTCCCTCAGAGTCCTCCGTAGCGGCTTTAAGTGCTTCGTGAAACTGCTCAACAGTTCTAATACTATCCTCTTCTTCAAAGAACGTGACTTTTGCTAGGGGCATCCCCAGTGCTTGGGCATAGTTTTTATCGAAAGCTGCCTCAGCTTCGGCGTACCAGATATTCCCAGTTGGGTATTGCTCCACGAAATTAGCCATCGCCTCAATCGCGAGAAGGGTTTTACCTGTGGACTTATCTCCCACGATATTACAAATGCGGCCAAGAGGATATCCTCCACCTAGTACTTGGTTTAAGATTTCACAGCCCGAGGAAATGAATTCCAAATCCTTGGGCTTGGTGAAGTAGTTACCAATAGATTCTACTATATCTTCTTTAAGTTCTTTAAGTTTCGGTCTTGCCATCTTTGTGTTTCTTCTTTCGGGTATAGGTTTTGCGATTTCGTACGATATGGTGCTTTAGAGTACGAATTAATTTAGCAATCGGGTTACGGGGTTTAAAGTTCAATCCACTTGATACCGGCTTCATCGAAGTTATCCTTAGCTACTTTTCCATGTAATTTAACTCCTGACCAATCTCCATGATAGGCAACCACTTTAGTTATACCCTTTTGTATGATCACTGAGGCACACGGAGCACAAGGAAATAAAGAACAATACAAAGTTGTACCTGTTAGATCTTCCCTAGCACTTAGGATAGCATTGAGTTCAGCATGAATAACTGTAAGATGTTTGTACTCTTTATTCTTTAAACGTCCATCATCTTTGATAAGTCTGGGAAACCCATTATAGCCTTTAGCAATTTCCCGCTTACCATCCTTAACAATAACAGCACAAACCTGAGTTGATGGATCTTTAGACCAAGATCTATCCCGTTGGCAGATTGCTAAGAAACGCTCATCCCATTTTGTTAGTTTAGGTAGAAGTTTAATAGGTAGGTTTGCTTCTTCCACAGAGAACCTTCGGCCCCACCAAACCATTAGAACGTGCCCTCTCCAATTGCTTTCTTAAATTCCGTATTACTTTCATCTGCAAGTTTAAGCCAGTGCTTTCTTACTCTACCATCTAGGTACTCTTGACGTTCGGTAGGCGAAGCAAACCTAGATTGGTACTTTTTGCGACGGCGCGCATTATTTTTATTTTTATTTTCTCGTAAGCAGGATCGTTGCCCACAGGTTACACGTCGTGAATTTAAAGCATGAAACTCTTGTTGGCAATATAAGCAGACTTTAGTCATCTTCATTACGACGGCGACGTCGGATTCCCCTTAACTTTTTAAGCGTGTCACTTTGATCTTCTTCCCCACCTTCTACTTTTATTTCTTCTTCTTCTTTTTCACGGCGCAAAGAACTACGACGGCGAGGTTTATCCTCTTCTTCCTGTGCTTCCTCTTCGTCTATCCTTTTAGCAGAGTCTGAATCATCATCTTCCTCTTCTTCGTCTTCCGAAGTAGCAGTTCCCGCTCCGGCAAATATCTTTTCTATATACTTGCCATCGAAAATATTAAGGCACTCTGGCAGAGCATGATCTTCGATATAGTCCAACCAATCATTCAAATTATCATCAGTTTTAGCTAATTCAGTTGGTCGGTGTAAAATTTTCAGCCCACTATACTTTGTCTGAATACCCGATCCTTCACGTGTAAAGGAAATATCATAACCCTCTTCGGGATCATCAATATATAGAACTTCCCCGGTGCGTGGATCTAGGGCTTGTTGATTAATATCCCTATCTACTGTCCAAGGCATACTCCAAAGTAAGGGACCACGATCTTCGTGATCACGATCTATTAGCCATACTAAGACTCGTTTTGTAGCCTGTAGATCTCTGCGTTCTTTATCGTCTGTGATACCCCGGCGTTCTTCACAGATAGGACAAACACCGATGTTATGCTTAGCAGGGCACAGGTATTGGCCGTTATCTGGACCAACACTATAATGTACGAAGATTTCGTACCCATAATGCTCTGCATCGTCCCAACCCGGAGGTAGAATACGTAACTGGTAACTGCCCTCTTTCGGGGCAAAAGTTTCTAAATCATCTTTGAAGAGGCGATCGTATGATCCACTAGACTGCTCTGCCCGCCGCCGTACACTCTCAGGAGTGCGTTTCTTATACTTATATTCTTTTCTCTTTGGCATATCTAATCCTCAGTTAGAGTACTGTTAGTTTTATCTCATGTAACAAAGTTAGGGAAACCCTCTTTAACCCGCCACCGGATCGCCCAACCTTCCTTGGGTTGGATGTAGTGGCTGTGCGTACCGTCAAAAATCCGATGTCCACCGCTACTACTGACGTGCAACTGCTCGGGGTGATCTATTTGGTACGTTTTACCAGTAGGAAATGTATAAACCCGCTCTCTTTCGCTACTAATATCGGTGAAGTCCATATCAGTCTCATTGTTAAATGATGTCATAGTTAAGCTCCGTTCTTAGATTTCTGTTGGCGACGTTCTGCTAATCTACTTTTACGCTTTTTATATACCGCTTCCTTACTAGTTGTATCCTCCGCAGATACAGTTTTGTCACTCCAGTACCCAGCGATATAGAGTTGAGCTAGATCCTTTAACATGTAAGACCGCTGCATGAAAGCTTCTTTTAGACTTCCTAATTTATCAGCTTCCTCTTTAGAGGTAATCCAATCATGAAAGGCTTCTTTATGGTCTTGATGATCTAAAACAGCCGCATTAATTTGAGATTCTGTTACCTTAGTACCACGATCAGCAAAACTTTCTCTAAGCATGATATTAGTTTTAGCGTCAGTTTGCTTGATATTTTCATAGAGTTCATCTTTTACCGATGTTATATGGGCGTAGTCTTGCGCTACCCGATAGAACATGTCCGCTTGAGACATAAGTTCGGTATCAAGATCATGCTTATCTATTTTAAGCGCCGCTTCTAATTCTTTTAGATCCATGATTTACGACCTGCAGGTTTAATGAAAATGGGTTTACCGGCTAAAAAATGATCCCAATGTAGTGTTATAGTGTCAGGTTTTTGTCTAAAGCTTTTTGATGTAAGCTTCTTTTTTGGAAACTTTTCGAATTCACTTATGGACATATAGACTGCGTTTTTCTCCGTTATCATCTCGAACTCTCCCTTCATCATGTTCTTTAGCTAGTAAAGAAGAAATACAGATAGCTAAAGGAATTGTTGCAGCGAAACAATTTACCATAGGACCACCGCCAGAGGAAAACATATGATGTAAGTCAAACCGTACTTTATTTATTAAATACCCTTCATCATACCCTGGCCAAAATAATCGCCCCATATGCCAATCAGGGGGTATGCTAGTCATCGCAGCATCAATAGATTCTGTGTAACGTGGAGGCCAATTATCTGTCGTAGGACCTACACCACCACCTGGTGCGGTCCATGTCGTAAATCTAGGTACTAAATATCCACGCATAGTATCGCCATGAATAGTTTGGTTCCAATCAAGGGCTAAGGCCATTATATCACTCAACCCAGAATTACCATGCGATGCATCTTTTAATGTAGTGATTAAATCCGAAATATTATTCATAGTTTACCCATTTCAGATACAAATGCCCACAACGAAGGCACTTACTAGGAGGTGGATTTGGTTGAATAAACTGATTAAAGATTCCATTGTCTACCCAGCCTTTGCTCGGGCCTTGAAAATGTTCCCATTCTAACGCGCATGATAGACACCTATATTTTCCAAGAGTCAAAAGTCATCGCTGAAGAAGGTTCCAGCATCCTTCATTTCGAACAAGTTAGGACCGATAGCCACCTCAACAGATAACGGCACCGTTATAAACTTATACGGACAATCCAACATGTGGAAAACGATTTCGGCAAGATGGTCATCAACTTTATTTTCGGGTACGCTAAATGTTAGATCATCGTGTATGTTCAAGACTGCTTGATAATGCCAGTGGCTATCAAATTGTGCCTGTTCCGATAGCCTATTCATAGCGTCAACTACAATATCGCTAGCGCCGCCCTGAATAGGAGAATTGATTATCTCATTTTTACTTAGAGGTGCCCGACGACGACGCCCTGTAAATGTTTCAATATAGCCATGCTCAGCATAGAATTCTAATAAATCTTTTTGCCACTCCTTAACACCACTAAAAGTATCCCAAAAATCTTCAAAGATTGGTTCACAATAATCCAAAGGAATATTCAAATAGTGGGCTATAGAATCTTCCATAGCCCCATAAAAGGCTGGGAACACAAATTGGTTTTTAACATCAGTACGAAAGGCTTTCATTACCTTTTTATCGTCTAAAAACTTTTCTCCCCCAACCCGTTTAGGGTAGGCTTTAGCAAGACGTTCCGCCCAATCCATATGTATATCGTAACGAGCTCGTATAGCGTCACATAGGACTTTATCCTTAGATGCTGCGCCAATAAGTCTAGCTTCTATTTGGCCATAATCACAGCTAATAAAAACATTACCTTCTCCTGGGATAAACTGCGCACGTATGTATTTATCATGCCGCATAGGTAGATTTTGAAGGTTTGGGCCTCTGCTTGAAAGACGTCCGGTAGTTGTAAACATCGTAGTATAATTAGTATGTATTTTACCGTCCTGCCAAAGTTCTCGGCCAACCTTTTTAGGAGGGAACCTTTTACTAGGATCTGGGCAAGTACCCGGAAGGATAAACCCCTCTACATAAGTTCCCCGCAGCTTTTGTACATTCCTAAATTCAATGATGAGTTTAGCTAGTGGATGCTTTATCTTAGGCAGGATAGTTTTATCGGTACTGTAACGCCCCTGCTTCTTAAGTTCTTTATCAAAACCTAAGATATCCCTAAATACATAAAGTACTTGTGATGGTGACGCTGGGTTGAATTGAGCAAGGGGACCAGTATGCCCTGGGTTAATGCTCTTCGATATGGCTGCTTTAGCTTCTTCCTCCCCTTCAAATTGCTTGATACAATCTAATTGTCGCATACTGGTGATAATTGCAACTAGACGGACAGTAAGTTGTATAAAGTTCTCTTTTGCCACTTCTTGATCTACAAGAAGACCTTTATTTTGAGCTAATACGACTGTGGGTATTCTTCGCAAATGCTCTTCGTATATGCCTTGAAGACTTTCATCTTCAATCCGTTTCTTTTGAACATACCAAAGTTTCAAAGTATATTTAGTGTCTAGAGCGTTATAAGTTAGCAATGGCTCCATTGGAGCCGCAGCTATCTTTGTAACATCGATATCCGAAAGTTCTTTTAAGCGCAATCCAAAATACTGAATACAAAGTGAATTTAAGCTCAAAGCGCCTACGCGCTCATCTAAACAATAAGCCTGGGCTTGGGTATCTTCCCACCGGCTAGACCTAACAACCTCTGCTCCAAAAAAATGGACAAACCATTCGAGTTCAAACCCCATATTTTGGGCAACTTTAATAGGCTTTTTTGACAGCAATAAACTACGAACTGCGTCATATAATTCAGTATGATACGAGAAAGCAAAGTTTCGTTCAGGGGTAGATACACTAATTGTTCGGATAATGCCATCACCGTAAGGACGTAAAGCAGTCGTTTCAATATCAATCGCTATAACTTCTGCTTTGGCAGCTTCTACTAAAAATTTCTCAACTTCCCCAAAAATCTCACTTTGTAATCGGAATAAAAGAGCTGTAGGCATTTTATTTTTAAAACGAGATTTATAAATCTCTAAAGTAGCATCTATACTATAAGTCTCTAAATTTGTTAATGGATCACTTTCTAGAATTGGTTCAGATAATTCTTCTACAACATCATCAACAAGTCTGGCAATATCATCCTCAAATGCTTCTAGATCCGGAGTTCCGTACATACCCCTTAATACAAATTTAGGCGTCATAACTGGATAAACCCAGCAAGTATGTGTGCCAATTTGAGCAGGGAAGCGCCGTCCTCGCCAAGCCGTAATGGAAGCTTCGCCGGTTAACCATTTAAGAGTAATAGGCCCAACTGCTAAGATAGCAACAGGCTTAGATGCTTCAATATCATGTATTATTGAAGGGCGGCAACATTCTATCGCTTCCCAAGTTGGCTCGAGAACTTTAGGTTGGGTCCTAACTATAGTATTAAAACGGCAATACTCTTCAATCTCACTTAAATTTTCTCGTAGGAGACGACCAAACTTACCTTGATGATCTTGAGGGGTTTCGCTTAGTACTAAAACTAAAGGCTTCGAATTCCCACTAGGTTCTTCTTTAGAAAAAGATGTTACTACATCATTAAGCGGACAAACCGTACACTCTTTCGCCCTGCATTCTTCGGCTTTATTAATTAATGATTGGGTTGGTTTGCGCTTAGTTGGGGTAAAATAAAGACTCATGGGTTATCCAAATCATTTAAATCGTCTAAGTCTGGAGCATACCCAAATGGAGATTCCATTTCTGTACTTTTATGTATGGGTTTAGGGATAGTTTCTACTGGATTGCGCGGGATGTTACGTATTCCTCCAGGAGTTACAGACTTAGTATAGCTGCTATTCTTTTTTAATTCTTCCTGAGAAATAAGCACAGTGGAAGCAATTGTTGTTTGAGGCTTTGAAGGTATATTACCCCGAACTCGTATTTGAGCCTCGATTAGAGTGAGATATCGACGTAAATCCTGAACATCATCCAGAATCCCTTCCTCCCGAGTATCAGACTCAATCGCTTTAAAAATATCGTACCCAAACCTAGGCATAACAGTATCAAGACGATCGTACTTACGAATCATAACAAAATAGGCTCCAATTCCTCCTCTCTTCATCCAGGAATCTCCATAACTTTCTTCTTTTTCGCAGAGGACGCGAACGTCTTCATCTACAACTTCTTGCAAATATTTTAGATATTCATTTGGCATAGCACAATCCTCTAAATAAGGAAGAAAATAACCCAAATTGCAATTGAACCCACGGCTAGTATTGCTAGTTGAGTATCAGTCATATTACACTCCCGGTATTAGGAAGGATTTAATTACTCTAACCGCTGTATCTAGATCGGGTACAATTATACCGAGTTCGTTCATCATAGCATGGTAATGAACATTATCATCTTCCATAGCTATAACTACCGGATTACCTGCATCTTCTGCCCAGGCTACCTCCAGTATAGAACCTACACTGGCTTTATCAGACCCCAAGAAATTTGCAAATAAAAGATCACACCGCTTACAATCCCATTTATCACGTATCTTAATAAATCTTGGTGACGATTGGATATTTCTCTTTTTTGGGTCACCCATTTTATGCATGGGCTTTTTAGTTGTAATGTGATCTGTATCCCTCATAGGGCTAAGGCAATCTATCTCAGCTAACGCTAATTCATCATCTATCCATTTTCGCCAACCCAGACGTGCTTCATCATACGACAGATCCGTAATAGGACCACATAAGTAGACTAAGGGGTTACTCATTTAGTAGACCAATCAAACCATTCATTCGGGTCTACTCCGCAAACCACTGTGCCCGCTTTAACCTTATACTGATTATCAACTTGTTGAAGGGACGACCAAAATAGCCTAGTACAACTAGGTTCCGAACAAGTAGACCAGTAACTTTTTCTATTAGGGAGTTGCACACGAAAGACCATTCTACATTTAGAACAAGTGATACTATTTGGAATTTTGCTCACGTCGTTTCAACCATTCCTTTGCGGCAAAGTACCAATCAGTGGCAACACAAGCTGCTAGAGCCGTTTGGGCTTTTGCAAAGCGTGCAGGATCTTGCTTATTACGCCAATGGTAATGCGCTTCTGCTAGAGGTTTAGCAACAAATTCAAAGAAAGGTTCGCGAAAGGATTGACGAGGTTCTAGCATAAAACGGGATAATTCACTATCCCAAATTTTAGGGTCTTCCATTAATGGATAAGGTGCTACCTTACCTTGCGTATACCAACAGCGACTAACTGTACGCATTGGATCGGGCGCATGGATAGCCAAGCCTTTATATTTTTCTAAAACATCAGCATAGGCATGGAAATCATTTGATATTTGGGTGTAGGTTCCTACAGGAATTCCTATTTTAGCCGCCATGTATTCGAGCAAAAACGAAAAATGCACAACATTTGCACCGTATGTGCCCCATATTATGTCGTTTGACCTGTTTGTAATGGTCATATCTAATTTGTTATTTCTAATACGAAAGAAGGCTGAAATATTACAAGGAACATCTACTGTTACTGCTTCATCAGCCCAAAGATCTTTTGAGCAGTCCCACATTTGTAAAACGGCACGTCTCGTATCAGGGTTGGTTTTTAGCAAATCAATAAGGGTAGGTAACTGATCTTCTTCGAAAGCTTGACGCCAACGATGGCCATACGCTCCTCTAAAGGTTATGCCATCGTCGCTATACTTCCGCATACTCTGATTATAGCGAGAAATCCATTCCACATCATTCCTCCCTGAAAGCATCCAAAGTGCCTCCATGAAATGAAAGAAGGGATTGGCATCGCGTTCAGGAAAGCACAGTACCCGTTCTAACGGCTTTTGATACACCGTAGTAACGGGAGTTGGATAGACCCAAACGTCTCCCGCCCGAGAGGATTGTTTAACACCTTCATTTAGAAGACGATAAATCCCCTCGGGGAGAGCTTCGTTAACGTTTCTATAGTTAAGTACTAACAAGTGAGATCCTTTTAACTTTCGTCGTTATAGCCCCTGATGATATTTGCATCGCGAAACGGAAGCTCAACATACATTGTACCCTTTGTAAACCGATAAACCGAAGGGGTGCTAGCTTCTTCATTAAACGAGGTGCCAATCCCGATCCGGATACGATCACAAAGATTACCCGATGAGAAGACTTTAACAGCTCTAAAACCCTTCTTCTCATCGGGCTTTGCGCGAATAGCTACTCGGGGAGCACCTCTAGGAGTATGATAAAACTTAACCCCTACAGTACTTTTACGCCTTGTCTTTAGACGCTTAGAGATATCGCGGGTCCATCGCATATCTAAGGCTAAACTATTGTTATTCTGTTGATGGTTATTAATCTTATAGACAGCTGAACTCAGATTAGACATTGGTTTTCCTCAGTGTGATTTATAGAGTTGTCGTGGTCGTCCTGTACCAGTATACGCACGTAAGTATTTGTCGGTTTCACACAGGCAATGTTCGATGTCACGCATTTCTAGCGGAGTAGGAACATGGGAGTGAATGGGCCCACGTAGTCCACTATTAGCCTGCATTAAAAGAGCTCGCATTTCTTGGCGCGCTTGTTCTTTTGATCTCAGTGGTTGGTTTAACTTTCTTCCGTGAATACGATTAAGTCCCCTTACTGCACCGGGGCCAGCGTTGGCCCAAGTCATGATATCTGTAGCATTCTCAAGGTGTTTAGTATGTCTCAAATCTGTAACTACTTCATAAGCCATAAAACCACTAAAGCCGGGACGCGGAAGATACATTTTCCAAGTTTCCTCTAAGGAACCCATCATATGTATTGGATCCATATAGAGGGGATTTAGGATCTTAAACACCGTCTGTTCTGTTTTAGTTCCGCCTAGTGTTCCTGTTAACATATACGCGCTGGTATATGTTTTTTCTTTGCGCAGTTTACGCGCTCGCATAATGCGTTCTACTTCTTCGGGGTTCCAAGGGTCTGGAAACCCTATCTCTTCTAAGGTTGGAGTCCAATTGATTTGACGTGCCATCGCCATAGCGAAGGGTAAGTTTGGATGATCGGCATAGGGCTCGCGCCAGTTTTTGCGTATCCAAATAGTCGTTGTATCGAGTTCACGAAAAACATTACAAAACCTATAGGTTTGAAGAATTTTATCATCGGTCCAGGGCCAAGGGTCCCCTCGACACTTATTCAAATAAATATTATGGCGTTCATTAATGAAATACCATAAAGCTTCAATTGGGGTCATCGTACCTCCCATGATCTAAGAACAGGCTTAGTATAGGAGTCCCCAGCTAAAGCTTCCTCTATATAAACACTATCCTGCTCTGAAGCTTTAGGCAGACTTAATTGGCCAGTTGCATCTGGCAGAAGCCCCGGCCTGTACGACCTAACATTACACCCATCACATGGACCAAAATCTCTATCCCCATGATAAAGTTTATGTCGGGCTGCAGAAAAGTGAACGCCATTCCAAATTTCTTCCAGTCCCAAATCTAAAACATTACCACATTTATAGGTTCCTCGCCAATCGTCGCAGCAAATTGCTACACTTCCATCCCACCGAATACTAAATTCACGAAATGGTTTAGCACAACGCTGTCCCATACGACTGTAATCCTTAGGGAAAGCTGTCCCTCCTTGGTTTGTTAAATTACTATGTGTTCCGGTGGTGGCCTGACTAATATCTCTTATAAGAGTTACAAAATGAGTATTTACTGTAGCCCGAATGTGGGGATTTCCCTTTTTATCTTTTGGGTATTCTCTAACCTCATACGAACCATCATGCGCTACTCTAACTTTATCTATAATCTTTACAGATTCATAATCATCCAACGCTAAGATATTCAAACCAGCCTCAAACGCGGCTTTAATATTTGTGTTTATACCTGGCTTTCTTAGGAGACCTATGCCGTTACTAGTTACCATAAGACTATTTTTAAGATGTTTCCTAAAAATAGCTATTAATTCAATCCAATTTGGGTTCATTGTAGGTTCGCCATGCATAGCAAATTCTAATCGACTATTCCAACCCGCTTCAGATATCTTCTTAGCAATGTACTCAGCTCTGTCAAGTGTCATATGCTTATATGGGCCACCCGCTTTTTCTCTAAGAGAGTTAATTGCACAAAATGTGCAGGCTAAATTACACCCTTCAGTAAATTCAAGTTGAATGCAGTATGGTGGGTTTTGTATATAAGTCATATAAACAACTCCAGATAATTAGGAATTACCCGTTCAGGGGTGTGATTTTCTAGTAATTTATACCCTTGCTGTCGCATTTCATATAAATCTTTTACATTATGGTTTTGTTTTAATACTGATGTGAGTTCCTCGGCTGTGGAAACAGTTAAACAATTAACATCACGGATCATTTCATCGTTATCCCGTATCCAAGCATTATGTATAATACAAATAGCTCCCCCATCCATAGCTTCCATAAAACTATACTGTGACCCCCCACCATCTCCTTTAATGACAGATAGATCTACCATAAATCTACCCTGTCGACATAGATTAGCGGCCCAACCCCATTCTTTAGGAAACCGTAGTCGTTCATCTAATGGCTTTTCACTGTCTTGGAGATACCCAAATTGTTCTTTTAATTTTAGTCGTGTAAAGGCTCTATTTTCACATCCTCGGATATGCACTTGTTTATCTTCTGGGAGAAATTGATTAGCAGTAAAAATTATATCAGATTTCTTATCAAAGTCCAGTCTTCCCACAGTTACAGCATTATACTCTTCTGTTTTAAAATGAGTATCAAAAAATCGTATGTAGGGATGCGGGATAAAGGTTGCAGACTTTAAATATTCGAGCATAGATTTACGAATAACAATGATTCGATCTAGAAATTCCGAAGTGGCTGCATTCTTTATTTCATTGGGATCGTGGATTACGACATGTGCGCCTAGACGATAAAGTTCCAAAGCCATATCTCTACCGTATTTATCATACGCAGTAACAATAACATTTGGTAATCTTAAGGCATCTTCTGCCTTAAGATTTTGATAGAAAATATCATATCCAAACGGACGTTGAGTCCGTTCTGTATTATTTCTAACCTTATGCAAGGAAACTTCGATTCCCATTGCTTGAAGAGATTTATATAAATGTACTGTAAATGTTGCCCACCCGCCATATGTCGCGCGTGACATATACAGTAAGTTTATTTTCATAATGATCCTTCCGATGAGAGAGATACCCTAATATAATTTCGCCCTACATCATAATTTAAACTTCGACGATCACCACCTATTTTTAGGTACTCCCCAACTGTCATTCCATTTTTATAGAGTTCAAAAATTTCAAAGGTTGTACTTTTTCGACGCTTTGGATTACCCCTAATCATAAGTTCAATTATAGCGGATTGTGGAAATCGCCCATTGCGCCCAGTTGTTCGTATAGAGTTGGTAGATTTAGGATTAGCCCCCTTTGCCTTTTGTTTTTCTTTAGGAGTTGTTAAAGAAGGAAGGGGTTTATCGTTATTCGAGGCAGTAATAGCCTTATCCAACCAATTTTTGGCTTCTTCAGATAAGGCTTCGTACGCAGCATCTGTTAAGTGCTCTCGGTTATCGGCGCGTTTTAGAAGTTCCTCCGAATTATCTCCTGTATAACCTGTAGCTTCGTATAGTTCTTGCTTGATAGCCATAGCCATAAACTCCAATTGTGTTACGAAATTCCAAAGTTTAGTTTGGAGGTGTAACAGCTCCACTGGAACATTACACGTGCCTCGAATTCCCTCTTTGATATACTGGCTGTGCTTTAATGTACTTTTCTTTCGTACATTTGCATAGGTACTGCGTTTATTAGAAAGGGTGTGAAAATGTCGAACAACTGCGCTTTGGAATAAAGACATTAAATGGGGAGGATCTACTTCACCATATTTATTTTGACATTGAATAAACTTCATTTGCGCTTCTTGAAGGCAATCGTCAAAGTCTCCTTCAATGCGCCACGAGTTAAGAGAAATAAAGCGTTTGGTCCAAGAAAGATATACGCCATGAAGTTGTTCAGTCACTTTCCCAAACTCCCCAGTATGTGAAGGACTAAAGTAAAAAACTATACCCCGTTTAAAGTACCCCGTAAAGTTTTTATTTGATCGGGGGTAAGATTACCTGGATCAGCAACTCCTTCTGGTAATTGAATAATGTTGGGTCTAAGAAAAGCCAATTTCTTTTGTATCCCAAGGGCATTAGAGTAAGTACCACTATCCAAAAGAATATAGAGATTTTCAAACTCAAAAGTAGATAATAAGTCAATTTGATTGTCGCTAATCGACGATCCAAACATACAGGTAGCACGCACACCATTATAATCTAGATTCATCGCATCAAATGGACCTTCAACTAAAACTAAATAGTCATGGGCATCCGCCCAGATTTCATCGTAGTTCCATAAGGTATCCTTGATAGGCATTACGGATTTCTCTTTAGAAAGAGTGCGGTATCGTATTTCAGCTGTAGGATGAATGGACCTAGCTGTCCAAGTTACGAGACGATGATCTATATAGATTGGTAGGATTATCCGGTCTTTCCATGGTCCAGATGCCATAGAATAATGAATATCATACTCGTCTATTAGTTCCCCGACTTCCCGAAATCCACGTCGTTGCAGGTAGGTTCTGAATCTATGCCCCACTTTAAGTTCAACCATGGAACGAATTGTCCAGGGAAATTCCAGGGCTGGGAGTCTGGTGGTGTTGCTCTTTTCCTCCGTTTCAGGTTCTAGCAGCTTAGTTCTATCAACGGTAGTGACTAGACCCTCAACCTCCCCATAAGAGAGGCCAAGGATCCTCATTAATAATCTATGGGGCTTCTTACCCCGATGATCTTGATTGCGCCAGCAGGCCCAGTAGCCCGTCGTAAGGCTAATGCCTAAATGTTCGGATGGGTCATCATAACCACAAAACGGGCATTTTATGTTGAAATTTCCATACTGAACATTCTTCCCGTATTCAATATAGGGAATATTATGCCAATCGAAGATTTCCTTGATGTTCATACTTATATAGAGTTAAACGCCCTCGTTTATACCATAGCCCCGACAAGGCCGATAGCCGCGCCGAAAGTGAAAATCCCGACGATTGGATCACCCGTAACGTGATACGTCGCCATGCCCGCACTGACGCTGCCAAACAGCACCAATAGGCTATTAAGTAAAATTTTTCCAATCTCAGAATTCATAACGTTTCCTTTCCTTCTAACAGAGCTTGGAATAAATCCTCGCCCTCTTCGATATACCTTAAAATTTGGGTGTCAACGGAATTAGCCACTACAAAATCATAAAAGAACGTTTTCTTAGTTTGGCCTGGTCGATGGCACCGCTTCTCAGCTTGTTTTCGTACAATAGGGCTAACTGGACTTTCCATAAATGCTACATAATTGGCAATAGGAAGGTTTAAGCCAACTCCACCACTCTTAGAATTAACTACAAAGATTATCTTTTTTGGGTCGTTTAGAAATCTATTTAATGCTCCCTTTTTGTCTTTCGTGCCAGACCACAAACTTTCATGTCCAATTTTAGCCTCAGTTAGAGCTTCTGAGACCTTTTTACCAGTATGAATAAACTCGTGAAACACTACCATTTTTGACGTAGAAGGCATTGTACTAATAAGTTCTAAAAGTGCATCTAGTTTAGGATTATCATCAAATTCAATTTCAACACGCTCTCCGTCTTCCGTACGCATACCTAAAAATCCCGAAGTAATCTGGCGCATACGTATAAAGGCACTTTCCATTAAATGGTAATCTCCCTTAGCGTCAATAATATCTTCAAGTGACTTTTTGTAGTAAGTTTCAAGGCTCTCTGGGAATTCTACCTTTACTTGCGTATAGATTTTCTCAGGTAAGTCTTGACATTCAGTTTCATCATACCTAATAGATCTATTTTGAATCCACTGATGAAGTTTAGGCTCCATACGCTTTAGAAAATTATATTCCCATCCTCCCCAATAATTTACCTTCTGGGAGAACATACATTCTCTAAAAATCCCTATCGTTCGTCCTAAAGTCTCACCCCTATCAATAGCATAAAATTGTGCCCATAGATCTATAGGGTCTCTTCCAAAAGGCGTTCCTGTTAACGCATACCTATAGTCACAACTGCCCGCTATGGCACTACAAATCTTATAGGTCAAACTAGCTCTATTTTTAATTAACTGACTTTCGTCTAGTACAATAGCATTAAACTTGTTCTTAAATTTCTTAAGCACCCCCTTTTGAACTTCACGCTTACCTTTTTTACCTTTTCCCTTTTTAACGATTTCTGTTACTAGCGCCACTAGCCCCGCATAGTTGATAATATAAGCATCGCCCCAATCTAGTAGTCCAGCTTCTCTAGTTTGCTTATCTCCGGTTAAGCTTACTACAACTAAGGTTTTACCATATTTCTTAAACTCAGTCACCCAACTCTCAATGTTTACTACGTTCGGGACTAAAATAAGAGTAGCTTTGAGCTTACTAGCTTTCTTCCAATGGGAAAGGATATCAATAATAATACGGGTCTTACCAAGCCCCATATCACAAAAGAATAGAAACTGCTCTTGAGTTACACCAAGATAAAAACAAGCCTTTTGGTGTGTCCAGGGAATACCAACAAATTTTGGTCTCGGGTGTAATAGCCGTATAGCTTTATCCAAGTCCCTATCCGTGGCTTTCTTTATCCACGTAAATTCTTGGAGTTGTCGGTCTAGATAATTATTTTTGGCTATTTTCGAAATCATGCTTTAATTCATCAAGTTTGTCTTGAGTTAGAATTTCATCCGGCCATTGTTCAAAGCGGTCTTGGTACTTAAGTGCCCAATATCGTAGTCGCAAACTATAGATAAATACAAAAGATGACGGCGTTATTTCTTCCAGTTTAAAGTGATTACATAATTTCTCATGGAGGCCAACTCCCATCTGAGATTTTGGCCTAAACCAAGCCCCACCTGGATACTCACGATACATTTTATCCCATAATTCATTGCATTCAGGAGTCATCTTTCAAATCCGCCTTATACCGATCCAGATCACGCAGTCTTGCAGAACTAAGTGCAAATTGACCCATGTCGTAGTTTTGAGCAATTAGCACAGTGAACTTATCCTCACTCTGCCGGGATTTGGCTACATAAAGCCGAGCTAACCCCCGAAGCTTTTCAGCCTTAGTTTGATTATACGTGACAACGGTATCGGCAGTTGCCACTTTAGAAAAGTCTTCAGCTACACTATCGCCAGCTAATAATTTTATACCTTCGCTAACACTAGTTCTATTAGCTTGGCTGGCCGTCACAACAGCAATATCTCGCTCTATACCTATGGATCGCAAGTCCTTATAAATCTCACCCAAGCCAATACGATAGCTCGTACTATCTTGATAAGATCCACCACTGGTCCTCATTAAATCTGCATAATCCATAATTAGTAGGTCAGGCTTAAACCCCATACTTGCTTCTAAGTGGTCTAAATATGCTTCTACTTGTTGGATTGACGGTTGTGAAAGCTGAATGACTTTTAAGCCATTATATCGACGCACAGCTTTCTTTAATCTTACCCTAATCTTTTTAGCATAATCAAAATCTTCAAAGGCTATTTTCGGGGTAGCAATCGCATCTTCTATACTGATATGGTTTCCATAATTATCTGATTCTATTATCTTTATCTCTTTCTTAGTACGATGTCTAGAGATACCAAAAAAAGTTTGATAGTACCGAGATAAAACTTCATCTGCTCCCATTTCCAAAGTCATGTGAAGTACTTTTTGCTTTCCAATAAGAGCGTGTTTACCCAAATTAATCATGTACCACGATTTACCGTGGCCATACAACCCTATGAATAAATGAAGTCCCTTCTTACTTGGGCCGATACTATGTTTGTCTAAAGCTTCAATTCCCGTTGGAAATGTAAGTTCTTTTACATTCTCTATGTATTTTAAGACCGCGCCTATGTCACTGAATTCTAAGGGAACAGTAAGGAGATCCGGGCGTTCTTTTAGTGCACCTCGGAGGACACCCTGAGCTACGGCTAAAGCTTCGTTACTCTCAAAGTTTAATGCATTTGCCGCTTCCATTACACTTGATAGAAGCGATTGTTTCTTTATAAATAGTTCTATTCTACTGAGAGTATATTTCGCATTAACGGTATCTTGCGCTTCGTATAGCTGACCTAGTACACGGGCTAATGCGGTTCCGCGTTTATCATCACCTTGTAGTTCCTTGGCAAATTCATCGGCTATGTGTTCTTTAGGAGCGCATTTAAATTCATCTATAAAGGCATAAGCCTTAGTAGCTATCTCTTTGTATATCGGATCAAAATGCTCGAGTTCAACTAAATTAGCGACGTGTCTAGCATGGTCATCAGAAAAGCATAACAAAACCAAGAGATTTTCCTGTAAAGATCCATCTATTTTCTCCATTTATTTTAGAAATATCCTGGCTAATATGTAAACCAGACTAAAAACAATGACAAGTAAAAACCCTAGGGTAAACAATCTATAGTACTCCTATAAAACGGGGTGGGAACGTGGAGGCGCGTACCAGTAAACCTCGCTTGATCACCCGTGGTACCGGGTGTCTCCACTATAATGAACGCTCCCATAAACTTGTATACCCTAGTTTGCCTGTTCAATCCATTCTTTGAGGTGCCCCTTAAGGATTTCTTCATCCTTATTGCTAGGGGGACTAGGTTCAGCAAACCGTATAACTAAGTTTTCTACTCGTTCCCAATCAGGTGCTGTATGATATTTCTCTTCTATATCTGAATAGGGCAGTCTACCGCGCAAGAAACCATACGCTAGTTGCGCAGATCTACATTCAGATCGTACATCGGTAGTACGATGGAGGTGCAACTTAGCTACTAAGGTTGAACCGTCCGGTTCTGTGCCTTCGGGTCGGTGGTACTTCCACCATTTCTTCTCTTTTAGCTCTTCACGACGAATGAACTTGGACTCGACCGCAAGACTTTTTATCTTTATTCTGAGAGTTCTCAATTGCGAGGACATCGCCTATCTCCATTTTTATAACTATTGCGTATTTCGTATACGCGAAGGTTAAAGTGATAAATTACTGCGGGCCGGGCGCTACTCCGACTAGGGTTTAGTACAAGTTCCCTTGGCTCAACCTGCGCCTCATGTACGAGGCCCGGTAAATTGCCAACGTGTCTACGCTCAAGGCAGCTTCCACGCCGCCGCAGCAAAGAGATAAACAAATTAGGTGGAGATCGACATTCAGAACATATATTTTACTCCTAAATTAGAGTTGCGCCCTGACTACGGTTTAAGGGCTACTCCTGAGTTATAGACCCCAAGACAGCCACCCCTCATCTCCACTACGACCACAGTAGTTTCTCCATAAGGGTGCGTAATTTAGTCCCCTGTCAGGCGAGGTGCTGGTTAAGCTATTTGCATCCGACGCAATTCTATCCTCTGTTTTGGTTTCTACTACCCGGTACACGAAAAGCTTCTTCGCGAAAGCGAGAATTATTCTTATTATCTAGCACAATTTGCTCACGAGCTCTTTGGCGCCGTTCTAACTTCTTTTGCATTTTCTTACCTGGTTTCATTTACTTAATCCTAAAAACGGTGAGCAGGCGGGGGCAGGTACTTTGCCCAGATTCCCCCGTCACCTGTGCCTTGCAAGTAGAAAGCGCGCGCGAAGGCGCTTCCACACAGGTTTGCTCACCTAGTGATCCGATCACCCTCCCGTTGGGGTTCACGGAACCTCGTTGGAGTGCGTGTAGGGAGTTGAACCCTAAAGCTATGGGATTGAAAGCCCTCACTCCTGTGCCCAGCACGCGCATATTATTCTGTTCCATGTAAAAGCAATAATTCAACTTTTTCCTACTGTCCTAAGGATGCGCTTACATGCACTAGCCGCTCGTTTATTTATACGGTAAATTATCTGCCTTTCGTAAAGGTACAGTTTAGGTGAATTTCGTCTATCACGCAAAAGCTTTTTAAATTTAGCAACAGGTAAAGTTCCTCTAGCTTGGTTACAATGCCAACAAGCTGCAGTTATGTTAACTTGTTCGTTAGAACCCCCCTTTATTTTAGGTTGCATATGTTCTGCTGTAACGGTAGATCTACTAAGTTTTGATTGACACCAGACACACTTTCCCTTTTGTTTCTTTAACGCCTCTGTTCGGCGCATCTTTATCCATACATGAGACGAAGAGGATATGCTTCTCATGTTTGCTCTTCTGCCAGCCATTCTAAAGCTAATTTATCAGAAGGATAATTATCAAAACGTTCATAAAAAAGGCAAATTTTTGTAGCTAAGGCAAGATATTTTTCTTTGTTCTGACCAGAAGATAGCTTTAGTACTCCTAATCTTATAGCTTTTTCGTGATTATAAGGTGACAAAAATTGAGTTATCCCAGCAGCTACTAATAAAATAATACGGCTAACATTATAGTGATCTTGTGAAGTCCCTTTTCTTCCTAATTGCCAAAAATTATATTTCACCCTAAGATACTCCTAAGTACACCAGCGCGTGCATAGCCAGGAAAAGCATAATCCATAACCCCATCGGGGTTCTTTAAAACCTCTAGCACCCCGACTATACCCGCTGGCTTACCAGCATCTACTAAACCCCCAATGGCAGACTGAATAAGTATACAATAAAATTGATTTCTAACCGCACCCGGAAATGTACTTTCATCACTAAAATTATCAAGTATAAACATTTCTACAGCATCAAACGCAGCCAGAAATCCATCATGGTCATATCCACGTAATCTAGGTTTATGATTTTCAGATTCATTGAATGGCATGTACGGAACATGGCGTAAACGTAATCCACCAATTATATTGCGATACAGTAGTTGCTGATCTGGGGATAGAAACTTACTGGATGCACTGGCTAAAAAATCTACTTCTGCTTTAAGTTGAGACATCTCTGTCTTAGATAGAGTAGATAACAGCTTTCGAATCTGGATTAAACTCATTCCTCCTTTGCCTTATCCCAGAAGAGTTCAAAGAAATTTCTAGGGGTAGTAGTGCCAAAGCGATGTTCGTAAGTTTGACATAATTTATAGAATTTATGGCGATGTTTTAATCCCGCCTTAGAAAAAGAAACTTTATCATAAGCAAAATCAATACTAGCTTCTATTAAATTTTGGTCATACTTTGTCATTCGACGCTACGTTTCCAGAGTTCATCCCATAAACTTTTTGGGGGTGGATTACCCCAACGTTTTTCAAAGTCATCAAATAGAGTATAAAATTTATATCTGCTGGTAGAGCTGTCAGGTGCTTTATTCCAAGCCCAAATAACCTCAGGTCCCATTGCTGATTTTGTGCTTATTTTTGTTTCAGCCCGCTTTGCTAGATTAGTCATCTTTAGCTTCCTCAAGTAGAATTTCCCAGAGTTTTTGAGTAGAAGAAATCTGGGTGGTCCATGGTCCATACCTTAATTATACGTTGAAATTTAATGTACAAATTGGTAATCTAGTCGAAAATCAGGATCATGATTAGACCCCGCCCAAGCGTATACAGATATGAAACTTGAGAAGAATAGAGTATCAGAGCGCAGCAAAAGTTAGATTGCTGCGCTGTAATATCTAAGTTTAGATAGGAGTTTTGTAGTCCAGGCATACCTAGCCCTGCTAAGAGCAAATATGCCTGTAACTAGGCATTCCATCTACTCAAACCCCATAACGGGGATTAGGTGCGGCTGGCCGTTAACCTTTTACTGAGCCACCAACAGCGGCCACCATAAGGTCGAGATGGAACTTGATCCCTACAGTGTCAGGGTTGAGGTAAGTCTCCTAGCCCTGATCGACTTTTAGTTTTGTCAAACCTACTTTTCTAATAGGCACCCAAGCGATCCACCAGCGGCAACGGCCTTTTCAGGGGACGGCAGCTTCGTTCAAATTATACTTGGATTATATCCGTCTGCATTGCAAGGAAGTTTATAACGTATCTAATTTGATATGTAAAGTCCCTTTACTTACATCAACACATCAACTATAAATAGTTATGAGCTGGGTACGTTTGCATGATAACCGCTCTGCCATGAGGCCCTCGGCCATCGTTCCAGATGGTCGGGGGTTCTTTTTATTTTTAATGAAAGAATGCTATGCCATACCTTACTAAACAATGGCCTTCTATGCCTAAATGCGAAAGGTGTAAGAAAAGACGACCAATGGTAGGCCCCTATTGCTTCGCCTGTGCGTATGCAGTTTGGGGAGTATAACATCAAACACTTTACATTTGAATTTAAACTATTAATGCGCGTATTAATGGACGTGGGGATTTCTTATGACTATGCCGCTTTCAGAAGCTGATCTGCAGTATACTGCTAAGATCTATTTGGAGTGCAATAAAAATAAACAGGCAACCGCCCTTAAGTTAGGAATATCACGGAGCGCATTACAGAGTCGATTATCCCGTGCTACGACTCTAGGTTTGTATGATTTAAAAACTAATACAATTATTGAACGTTCTGATGGTAAGGCGAAACTAGAAGAAAATTTACTCGGTCTGAAAGACCAAGTCCGAGCGTTAACCTTAGAACTGCGAATGGCACGGCGCTCTAATTTGAGCGCCGAAGTTGTGCGGACTGAGATTCTCAAACTAGCAGAATACAAACACGAACCACCTGAGTGGACAATCACTCCTTTCAAATCGACTAAGACTGCTTGTGTAGTTAACACTATGTGGTCAGACTGGCACTGGGGAGAAGTTGTCAATCCCGCAGAAGTCAATTGGCAAAATGAATACAATCTACAAATTGCGCGGAAACGCGCCCGCAGGCTCGTAGAACGTATTATAGATTTGTGCTTTAATCACGCAGTAGAACCCAACTACGCAGGTATCGTTGTCAATCTTGGGGGGGATTTAGTTGCGGGAGATATTCACGAGGAGCTGACGGAAACGAATGAGCTTCCGATATTGCCTGTCATCTTAGATATTCTTTCTGTGTTAATTGAATGTCTAACTAAAATAGCAGATAAGTTTGGTAAAGTCTATGTGCCATGTGTTGCAGGTAATCACGGACGTATGCATAAAAAGCCCCGGTTTAAGAAAGTCCAACATACCAATTTTGATTGGCTAATCTGTTCGCTCCTAGAATTACACTTTCAGAACGATAAAAGGTTTAAATTTGACGTGCCCGAGGGCAGCGATGTATACTACTCCCTATTTGGGCACCGCTACCGGCTTACGCACGGCGACAGGCTAGGTAGCGCGGGCGGGGACGGCATCATAGGCGTAATAGGCCCGATCATCCGAGGGGACGTTAAAACGCGTTTACAGTCGGTTGCAATTGGAGAGTCGTATGAGACTTTAATCCTGGGGCATTATCACACTTACACGCCCCTGGTGCCTAAGCTTATAGTCAATGGCTCTTTAGTTGGGTGGTCTGAATATTCAAAACTAAAAATGCGGGCGCCCCCTGAGTTACCCCAGCAGGCAATATGGATACATCATCCTAAGTATGGCCCCATAAACTCCAATCCAATTTTCTTGGAAGATCCAAAGGGGGTTATTTCTAAGGATTGGGTGTCTTGGACAAAATAGTGCTTAATAATTTCGGGGGAGGAAGTGCGTTAAAGCGATACCAGTATTGGGATATTCCTACTAGTGCATGATAAGAGGCATTAGTTTCCAAGATTACGTCACAGCGAGATACAGGAAGTCTTGGTAAATGCATTAAAATGCACTTAGCTGTTTTTGTGTTACACACGTCATAACACCCAACATAAAAGGTATGCCAGTACTTCCAGCTTTCGGGAGAATTCAGCCATATAAAAGATTCTGTAACATAGTCATGTAATTTTACTCTATTCATTTGTGTACCTCCTTAAGAAAGTCTACAGAAGGTAAAGTTCCGAATCGATTATAGTATTTTGCTACGATTCTAAACGTAAGATAAAGTTCATAAGTATTATTTTGTTGCATAGTCATATTTCGACGGTCGTCGTCGTCAGTCCAGATAGTTCCTCCTGAAGCATCTAGCATGGCGGATATGTGCTCGATTAAAGGCGTATCATATAAATTACGCCAATCTTCGCAAAATTTTACCCAATACTTATCTCCTTCTTTAGTTTTTTTCCACCATAAGGCTTGATTTAAAAGGGCTCCTAGAGGAAGAGTCATTTGTGTAATTCCTTTAGTTGGGTTTAAACAAAAATTCTCTAATAAAACTCATCTAATTTATAATTTTGTACTTGGGTAACATTATCGGGGTCGGTGGTGTTACTTTTTTCCTCATCTCACGCTCCCAACTTAGGGGACTGACTTTACAGTTGGTCCCCTTCTTTTTGCGCTTTTATCCATAATGTTAAATACAGGTTTTCTGGGGGGAATTGGTCAAATCTTTCAAGGTATTTATCACATTGTTGGTAGAAATCAGCACGTTGTTGATTATTTGTTAGAGTCCAGGGTCCTGTTATAGAATTAGCATAGTTTGTAGTCATATCACAGTAGTTATCATAATCTTTATCGGCCTGGTCAGCTTCGTTCATTAGCTTGTTCCCAAAAGAGGGGCCATAGGGCTTCTGGTGCTGATCCAAATCTTTCAATATATTTGTGGGAGATAATGTAAAATAATCTTCTTTGGTTCCAATTCATGGGTGACCGTGCGTTTGCATA
>SDBT01002460.1_pt1 | contig 32745 bp, 62 predicted proteins | sample 2277101 | NCBI WGS metagenome assembly SDBT01 (sample SAMN10404973, study PRJNA504765) | marine sediment metagenome | isolation source: marine sediment core GS10_PC15, 103 cmbsf | place: Arctic Ocean: Southern Knipovich Ridge | collected 2010
CAAATAAAGAATGTCTCCTTGATAATGTAAGCCCCCGCTTATTAAAGTCTTTCCAAACACATTCAAATTACCAGTTGTATTAATATCGCCTGTGGTAACTATTCCACTTGGAATGTTTATTGGGCTTGCTCCAAAAAGGTTTCCTGAAATTGCTACGTTTACAAAGTTACTGTCTCCTATTGCATGAACTCCACCATTAAGAAATGAAACTCCTCCAACATCAAAATTTCCTTCAACATTTAAATCGCCTTGAACAGTTAAACCGTTTCCAATCCAAACAGTTCCACTTCCAACAACATTTGGAATAATATTCAAATCTACTCCATTGTAAAAAATATTTACATCTTGTCCTTCTCCTAATATTATTTTTGAGTTTGAACCGTCTCCATCCATTACCCAATCACCAGAAGCAGACCATAAGAAAAAATCTAAATTTGTTTGTCTATTATTAATTCCATATAATGTTCCACCAACAGCAGTTGTTAATGCTCCACTTTCAATAAAAAAAGCTGAAACATTATTTGGGTTTCCTCCAAATCCAAGCATTTCTACATTAAATGCTCTTGCTTCTCCACCTGTTGAACCTGATTTCATATTAAAACCTATTCCTAAAACATCAGCTTGCATTCCATCAACTTCAAATCCAATTGAAGAATCAGAATTTCCCATAAAAGCAGTATAACCTTTAACACTCTTTACATCTGCTGTAGCACTTCCTGTTACATCAGTATCAACTCCTACGATTGTAACTTTGTCATTTCCTGTTCCATTAAAAACTGCATTAGTTGTAGTAATTGTATTTTTAATACCTGTAGCTGTTAAGTGCATATCTTTAGTAGCAACAGCAGTTGGTCTTAAATCTATATCATTGTTTACACCTGTTGCTATTACTCCAAATTGTGCAGAAATATTAAGAGTTTCAAAATCATCATCAACAAGAATAGTATTACTAATTCCATTAAATGCTGGGTCTACGGTAGTTATACTATCTGTGCCATCATAGGTAACTGCTGAATTTATTTCAAAATTCATTCCATTAAAAGTTGAACTAGATAATGATATTCCTCCACCAGCACCTACACCGACATTTCCTCCAACTGTAAGAACTGCTCCAATCATATTATACTCTGGGTCATTTAATTGATTAGGTGTAATAATTCCTTCAAAATTTATTGTTCTTGTTAAATCAAAAACTCCTGCAATACCTTCTCCTACTGTTCCAGTTGAAGAATAAGGATTAGTATCTCCATCTATTGCAAACATTTCAGTATTTATTGTATTTGCTGTTTGTGAAAAAGTTCCTCTGGTATTCGTGTTATTATTTACATCAAGTTCTGTCAAATAACTTCCTTGAGAAACACCAATGTTTGTAAAATTAGAATCTCCTGTTGCAAAAATTCCTCCGTCTAAAAATGAAACTCCTGATACTTGTATTTTTGCTGCATTAAAGTCTCCTGAAATTGTCAAGTTTGTTAAATAAGCATTATCTGCTTGAAGTGAAGTAAAGTTTGAATCTCCTGAAGCATTTATTCCTCCATTATTAAATGCTATTCCTGTTACTGAAAAGTTTGCTGCGTTTAAATCTCCTAAAACATTAAGGTCTTGAACAAGCAAACTATTTGCATTATAATTTGTTAAATCTTTTCCTAAAGTAACACTTGCTTCTGCAAGACTTTGAACATTGTAACCTAAAGCAACTGCTCCTTTTCCACTAGCTGTTAAATTTGTATCAGAAAAACCCATTGCAACACTTCCGTCTCCTGTTGAATGAATACCATGTATTTCTCCAATATCTTCACCAAAGCCATATGCAAAACTTCCTTTTCCAGAAGAAATAATAAAAGAAGAATCTCCACCAGATTCAATAAAACCTCCTGCAAAACTTCCATTTTCATTTGCAATTATTATACCTTTATCAGAAGTCCCCTCTGTAAATCCAATAGCTGTACTTCCACTTCCACTTGCAATTATTTTTCCAGTAGCATTGGCAAAACCTCTCGCAAGACTTCCACTTCCACTTGCGACAATTTCTCCACTTCCAAAGTTTGTCCAACCAAGACCTATGCTGTTATTTCCACTCGTGTCGCAGTTGTCGCATTGTAATTTTGTTATTCCAAAAATGTTACCTACAAAACTGTTTCCTGAAATACCAATGTTTGTAAAATTAGAATCTGCTCCAATTGTTACTCCTGCAATATCCAAATCTCCAACAACATTTAAGTCTCCTAAAATGTTTACGTCTCCTAAAGTATCAGAAACTAAAAGGTTTCCATCAACGTCAGGAAAAGAAAAAGTACGAGTTGTTCCAGTAGAAATTGTACCTACTTTAAACATGGCTTCTTTAGTAATATCAAGTACATTAAATAACTTAAAACCATTATCAGGAAACTCTTGAACTATTCCTCCAACACCACCAGCAGCAATAGTAGGAGTCAAACCTCTCAAATCAGTAGTAGAAATAACACTCCAAGTATTACCCATTCTAATAGTAATTCTTGCAATCAAAAAACCAGTAGAACTCTCTCTATTAAATTCTCTTGACATAGAAAAATTATCATGACCTCCAACATCTTCCTCAGCAGCAGACTGAGTATTATAAAAACCACTTGGAAGATTTATCATAATAGGCGAAAACTCACCCGTCTTATTTCCCACACCCCAAAAAGTCAAATTAAAATACTTATTATTTCCAATAGTAGCACCTGTACTATCAGCAGTTATATCAAACAAATTAGTAATGTCATGAAAAGCATCCCCACTCCAATTTGTAACAAGAATTTTATCACCTGCATTTGTATCAACAGCAGCAAAAACGTGTTTATGTTTTTGATAAATTTCACCAGATGTAGAATTAAATTCAACATTTAAATTAGTCGGAGACAAATAGCTATCAGTTCCATTTGCCGAAACTCCACTGAAATAAGAAGCAGTTAAACGCCTAAGCTTTTCTCCAAGATGAATCAAATCACCCATGTTATCAGTTCCCTGTATGTCATCATTCCAATTTTGATTAATATAAACTCCATCCGACTGAACAAAACCAGCACTAGGAACTAAAAAATAACCAATCGTACTATGCTCTACATCATCAGGAAAACTAGAATTAGACTTAACCAAAGTTTGACTATCACTCTCCAAAATATAAATAAAATTTTCAGTAGGAGTAGAATCACTTCCAGCAGTCAAAACAATGCTTCCATTATCTGAAACATTAAAATTAACATCTCCACTAGAAAACAACAAAGTCAAATTTCCATCAACCACATTAGTTAAAGCCATAGTAACAATAGCACCATCACTCGTAACCAAAGCATTAAACGGCTCTCTAATACTTCCATTAACCAAACCCCTAATATCAATCGCATCAACATACTGTTTAGTAGCAGCCTGCAAATCCTCAACAGGGTCAGCGTGCAAATTAACAAAATCTAAAGCAAAAATTTGTCCCAAAATACCAATGCTTCCAAAAAAATTAGCATCATGCAAAACATTCAAATCAATCTCTATTTGATTAACCTGAACCCTAGTAAACAACGTATCAAAATAACCAACAACCGCATTAAAATCTCCAGTAACATTTAAATCTTCAACTTCAATAGAATCAAAAGTTGCTTCCTTTGGATAAAAAGGAACCATAACAATTCTATCACTTACTAAAAAATCAAGCAAGCCAGCAGAAACAAAAGGAAACAAAAAACAAAGAATTAAAAACAAAACAACTAACTTCTTCATTGCAAAACACCACCAGACTTACGATGCATTACAATCAAACCCAAAGAAATCATCAAACCAACAACTCCACCACCAAAAAACAACAAGCCCAAAGCATTAATGCTAGCATCATTACCAGCATTTCTATAACTCGTATTAGGAGAAATAGAAAAATTATCATCTCCCAAACTATTCACAACAAAACCATCATCTTGCTCCAAACCAGCCTGAGGACTTTCATCCAACAACAACAAACCAGGAGCCATCAACATAACACTCCCCAATAACAAAAAAGCAGAATCGCGCTTAGCAATAGCATAAACTATTAAACCAAGCGACAACACCAAAAACAAGATAAAAATAAGTTCTAACATAAGGCACGCTTTAAAAGGTTCAAAACCACAGCTACCAACCCAAACCGGTTTCAACTAAAAGACAATTATCTTAAAGCAAAACCAGTCAACACAATTGAAACTACTATCACTGCTGCCAAAATTACTGGAACAACATTAAGTAGACTAATTGTGCTTGCATCAAGCGTAGCGGTGTTTAGAGCTGCGACAATTACACTATAAACAAGTAAGCCGATTACTCCTATAACAGCACCAATAGCAGCCTGCAAAACTGAAGCCATTTTTGTATTACCTCCCTTTTAGTTAATATAGATAAAACAATTTCACTATTTAAACAATTAATACAGTGTTAGTATTGTTATTTAAGACTATGCAGAAAAAAGAGCTATCGAAGTGTTTTTCTAACAACTTCAAGTTTTAAAGCACGATTTCGACCCTGTAAATAAGGAACAACCTTTTCCTTAATCCACTTTCCATCTTCTTCTTCAAACTCTCCTAATTCAATACGAGCAAACAAAGAACCCAAAGAAGAAACCATTGCATCAGAAAATTTTGATTCCTTTTTGTTTTCATTAAAAAACTTTTCACAAATTTTAACAACCTTTGGTAAAGGAACACCAGACTCTAATGACATTCCAAAAACCTTATAGTTATCAATCGCTTTCTTATAAAGCGAATCAATTCGTTTGTTAATCATGTCAACAACAAAATACTTTCCTGCAGCAACCTTGCTTCCAATACCAGGCAACCTTTCAATCATTCCCATAAACAATACTACTCCTTTAAAATATTTAAACCTTGCTCTTTTGTAGCCTTAGCCCAATAAGAATAAGGAAACCTTCTAAAATGTCCATTATATTCCAATTCAACCCTTTCAAAATCCTTTAACAAAAAACGCAAACCAAACTCTGTCATTCTCCAAAAATCCTCAGGCACACTATGGATTGGATAAAACATAGGAGAAATAATAAACAAACAACCACCTTTCTTCAAAGCCCTATAACAATTTGGAACAATCTTCCAAAATTCAGGAATATGTTCCATTACACTCATTAACAAAATGGCATCATATTCTTCAACTGAATTAAAGTTTGAAGCATCCAATTCCAAGTGTCCATCACGACCTTCAAAATCAGAAGAAACAAATTCGTTTGAAGAATCAAAAAATCTTTTAAAAGAAGTTTTTCCTGCACCAATTTCTAAAATCTTTTTATTGTGATAATCTTTTGCAAATTCTTCAAGTTTTCTTGTTCTAAATTCCCAACCACCTGTGAATCTGTGCAGCAACCATTTGAACAACTTTCCCTTGTAAGGCTTTCTTTCACCAATAATCTGTTTAATCTTCTTACTCATTCTTTTTCACCTCTTTAATTTTATTTCTTTCAATTACTAGGGCTATTAATATTAAGCCTATTACACAAATTACTGTTCCACCTAAGGCAACTACAACACTCCTTGTCGAGGTCATTAGATTAAAAACAACTAAAAAAAGACCATAAAAAAAAACCAAATTTGCAATTAAAAATTCAATCGGTTTATTCATTTCTTTTTCGCCTCAATCTGCTTTTTGTGTTTATATGAAAGAAACTTTAGTTTTTTTTCAATTTGTTCTGCTGTAATTCTATCAAGACCAGAAGCACTCTTAGCCCAATCAATAATTTCAAAAACAATATTTTCAGAAAACCAAGTTTTGTTATTTCTTGTTATACAATCAGCTTTTCTTTCCATTTTATCTATAAACCTTTCTTTATTCATTTCTTTTCCTCCTCTACTACTAACAATGACACGCCTTGCATGACACGAACAATAACAGGCATAATCAAATCTCCTCCAACAACTCAGAAACAATAACCTTTGCACAATCAGTATGATAATATAAAACCAAAGTCACAATGTTTCCGTCTTTCCCAACCATCTCTTGCTTTTCAACAACAACTTCAAACATTCCAATCTCCCTACAAGAACCACCATTATTCTTCACAACCTCACCACAATGATTACAAACAAAAACAGGCATCAAGAATCACCAAAAATATTAATATAAGAAACACACCTACATTCATCAGACAACCAATCACAAATCCATTTCTCACAATATCTTTCAACAACTTCCTCTTGTTTATTCAAACTCCTAAGATTTTCTATAACAGTTTCAGTATCAACAGAAACGAATAAAAAAATTGAAGAAATTAATAAAAAACATAATCCAAAACCAAAAAACCAACGCTTATAAAAATCATCCATCAACAACGCCTCCGATATTCTTCATTATAATTAACATAAGCAGTTGCTGGTTCAATTACAATTCTCCACTCACAACCCCCATCATCAAGAAAATGTAATCCTCTATTTGTATCATGATAAAACAATAAATCCTCTTTAAGAATCTCTTTAAAATCCTCTTGCTCGGCAGAAACACGAACAAAACGCTCGCCACCCAAAACAATCTCACCATCCCAAGCATCAGACTCGTAAACAAATATACCAATAACACCTCCAATAATTAAACCAGTCATTAATCCAAAAATAATCATACAAACTTTTTCATCATCCATCTTTCATCAAACCTCCAAAAATAAAAGTAAGAGCCGAAGCCCTCACTTAACCTCCAACGGTTCAAACGACAAAACCTTCCGAATCACCGAACAAGTACCAGCTTTATTATTCTCAACTGACACCCTGCAAGTTCGCCCAATAAACATCTGCGAAACCCACTTCACCAAATTAGAAGGCACACTCAACTCATCAGCAAGTTTTCCAACTTCATCCAACAATTCTGCGGTTTGAATTATTTCGAAAAGTTTACTATTTGAATACTTTGGATTATTCGACTTTGTAATCGAAGGATTAACAAAAGACGAAATAATCAAAGGCTCACCAACAGGCTGCTCAATCATGTAATTGAAAATAAACTTATCCTCCAACACACCAGGAGCCGAATTCCACTTCTGAACACCCTTAAACACAATGTCCGAAATCGTTGCATCATAAGAATCCTCCTTAATCAACGGCCTATCAAACTTATTATCCTGATTCTTAAAACCCTCACCGGTCAAATCAATCATAACCTTTCCCTCAGGAACCTTTGCTATTTCTACTTCTTTACTAATTACTGCCGCCTTCTCAACAGGCGCATTACTCTCTTCCTTAACTTCTTCCTTTACTTCTTTTTTATCTGTCATACTGACATCATTCTCCTCTTACAACCCTAAACAAGGGCAAATAAGTACAAAACTATTTCTTCTTTTTTCTAAATCTATATCCAAATGAAAGACCAATCTTTCTCCAAATTTCCTCATTTATAGGAACTCTTTCAGTTAATTTATTTTGATCTGTATTTCCAATCATTATAATATCATAATCTGGAAAATCTGAACTATGAGTATAAACAAAAAGTTCTTGTCTTGTTCCATTCCCTCTTTGCACATCTGTTATCTTTCCCTGAAATCTATTATTATTCATCTTTCTTCACCACCGTCTCCGACTTCGCCAACAAACGCTTCTCTTTCTTTTCTACTTGTATTCTTATTTCACATGAATTACAAGAAGGTAAAATCATTCCCTCATATTGACAAACTTCTCTTTTTGCAGGACAAACTTTCTCTCTCCAAGCACTCATTTTTTAGTACCATCCAACAAATGCTTTTTCAAATCATCTAAACCATCTAAATAAGCAAACATATCTTTGTCTTTAAGTTTAGAGCCTATAATCTTTTTCTTCTTACAAAGCCCATCAATTTCTTTCAAAACCTCTGCCTGCGACAAACACAAAGCCAATTCTACGGCACGTTCAAGTTTCCTGTCTTCTTCTTTCATAAGAAAACAATTTGCATACGACTTTCTTTCTTTCCAAGTTTCACAAGCATCTTCACTAAGTTCTTTTGCCAATTTATCCAATACCTGCTCCGACAAAGTCATTTCTTCACCTTTGATTGTTTACCTGCTAAATATCCTGCTTCAAAAGCAACATTAATTATATTAGAATGGTTAATTAACATTTCTACATTACCATCACGAAACTCCCTAAGTGCTTTACATAAATATTCTTTATTTGTCTTTCTTCTTTTAATTTGTATATCCATCATCTCACTTTCCCCCTTCCTTCACAGCCTGCAAACGAACAGGCTTCAACTTTTCTCTAATAAAATTGACAGTCATATGAATACCTTCTTTCTTTTCAAAAGACATTGGTTCTGATTCAAGTTCACATCCATTCTCCAAAACAATCTTAGATGTTTTTTTATTTTCAACCTCTTTCAATATCTTCTCCAATTTTTCAACCGAAACAACAAGCACAAGTTCATTATCAAAAACATTGTAATAAAATACTCCCTTAACCTTATTTCCGCTTTTCCAAACATCTTTTTCTTTAAATCCTAAAACCTTTTCACTCATCTTTTTTGTCCACCGCCTGCTTCGAAGCAGCCAAATTTAAATTAAGCTCTTTATTCAAAACATCAACAGCCGCATCCCTACCGGCAATAAAGCCCTCAAACCACTTCTTGTCATTAACTACTTTATCGCATTTATCCATAGGAATAACATCCCAATAACAAACCTTCTCCAAAATAACACGTTTCAACTTCTCCAACGAAATCAACTTCCCGTTCATTTTTTGTTTAATTGTTGTAGCAACACATTTTGAATTAGAACACTTCAACGCAGTATAATACCTATTCGAAATATCAGCACCACAAATAACACACTTCCTCTCAGCAATACACTTCCTAACAAAATTATCAAACTCATCACTCATTTTGTTTCACAACCTTTAACAAATCCTCAGATAATTTTAATGGATTATACTTTCTATGAACTGCTCCATGACATTTACTACATAAAGTCACAACACAATCCTTTGACTTTTTATAAACCAAATGATGTAAATGTAAATTCTTTTTAGAACCACAATTAGAACAAGCCAGTGCTTTTTCACAATTCACTACAGCCCACCCTTGAATTAATGACTCTTGCCTATGAGAATAATACGCCTTCTTTCTTGACTCTTTTAATGACTCTTTACGTTTTAATTTGTTCTTACGATAAGACTTAAGTGTAGTAACTCTTGATTTCTCCCTACAAAATTCTGAACAAAAAAGGTCTTTAACTTCTAAAAATTTACCACACCGCTTACATCTTAACAAATTTTTTTCTTTGTCTCTTACCCTAAACCTTTTTGAAGTAGCATTTATAAAATTTCTACATTTTATTGAACAATAACTTTTAGCCAAAGAGCCGTTGTGTTTCTTACCACACCATTTACATTTAAATTCCAATCCATTCATCGGCTCGACACACCCCGCTTCTCTGATGACCAATCATAATAAAACCAAGCAACCAAAGCAAGAGTCGTATAAACAGGAAGAGTCAACGACCAATTCTCAACTCCCAAAATAAACGACATTAAAATACCAGCAACCAAAGCAAAAACACAACCACCATAATACAAAACATCACTCAATACGACACCGCCTTCAATCTCTTCTCAACCTCTGCTTTTCCAAGACAAGAAACAGCAATCTGTAATAATAATTTATCCTTATGATGATTTCTAATATTCTCCAACTCCCAATCCACATCAGTAAAAAGTAAACCATTATCAACAACCTCTACCAAAGCCCATTCACCCAAAGCACGAACAGAAATAACACTATCTTCTGGCTCTGAACAATAAATCATTTCTTCTTGTTCTCCACCAGAAAACTCAAATGAAAATTTTCTCAGCCATTTTTTAAAATCCATAACCTACTTCACCGCCTCGTTTAAATCTTCATCATTTTGTTTAAACTCTTTAGTCGGTTCTTCTAAAGCAACAAACTCCTCACGCTTACTCAAAAACTTCTGATACATGGTTTCATCAGTTCTTAAATCATAAGCATAAGGCAAGAACACCTGCTCAATAGTAACAGTTTGTGTTTCAACAATAGCTAATTGTGCATCTATCCAATCCTTTATTACACGCCAACCAGTTCTCCTAGCTTGGTCAGCATCATGTCTAAACCTCTGAGGCAACTTCTTATCATCAACAGCCCTATTAATCAAACAAACCCAAGCCCTCAAATCAATCGGCAACTTAAAAGGAATACTTCCACCAGGCGTTTCAACCATAAAAGAAATACCAGTAACATAACCAGCACCATCATAATCCTTCAAAATCTTCTTCGCACCATGCTTCGACAAAATAGACTCAATCTCCGAAACAGTCTTCTTAACAGCAATCTTCGTAGTATAATTCTTAATAGCCATTATTTTTTTACCTCTTTAAATTCAATTATCTTTATTTTAGTAGTCTTATGAAAAGAAAAAGCCCAAAGCAATTCAGCAACAACCAAAAAATAATACTTTTCATTTGAATTTCTATTTAAAAAATCTCCAAGTGCTTCAAAATTATTTGTCTTCTCATAAATTCTAAGCTGTTCTATATGAGAATCTTCAAGAGGAACACTCCAAGACTGCCTTCTTGTAGTGTTAGTTCTCCAAGCAACTCTTACTTTATTGTTCTTTATTTCAACCAAAACTTTATTCATTCTTTCACCTTCATCTTTTCTTCAAGAACCTCATTAACAACTGAAGTGTTAGTTTGTTCATTTAATGAACTTTCTAACACTTTGTCTTCTTTTACCCAACCAGAAACAGTTGATTTAACTACGCCAAATATCTTAGCAATTTCTGTTTGCCTTCTACCATCTTTAAGCATCAAATGTTGTAAAGCCCTTTGCCTTTCAGGTTTAGTTAAAATAATACCGTGCTTTAAATTTTCTTCAACAGCCCTTGCGAAAGCATCTCGTTCATCAACATCAATAATCTCAGCATCAATCTTTTTTTGGTCAATCTTCTTACAGGCCTTTACCCTATGAAACCCATCAACCAATTTATATTTATCAGCACCAATCTTAGAAACAACAATTGGTTTTGTCTTACCTGCCAAATACATTTCAGCATAACGTTCAACAGCATCATTATTATATCCTTCACGTAAAAATAAAGAGTCTTCATCAACTACTATATTTTCAATACGAATTACTTTCATTTAATCAGCTCCTTTGTGTGTTCTTTCTCATCATATTCTTTAAGTAGAAATTTTATTACATCGCTTACTTTGCTTCGTTCAGGAAACTTTTCTAAGCTTCTTAAACTAAACCAAACATCATCTTCAACCGCTATTGTTTTAACCATAACTTATACCACCTACAAATAATATAAAACATACATAATATAAACCTTTCTTTAAAGCTTTTCTTGCCCTTCTTCAACCTCAACTTCGTCAAGCTTTTCAGGTTCTAAATAAAAACCCTTAATCTTCATATAATCACCAACAAGCTTCTTAGACAACCAATACTCAACACCTGCACCAATCCTACGCTTCTTAAAAGAAGGAATCTTAGACAAAGTACCACCAACCCATCTAACCGAAGGAAGTTTAGAACCCTTCTTACCCTTAAACGCCTTCTCATCCTCACAATGAGCATCAGAAACAATCCTTGCACGCAAATCCTCACAAATATCCTTAGCCTTAAACCAACCACCATCTTCAATAGTCTGACCTAACAACATATCCAACAAAACATAAATCCAAGAACCAGACATATCAACAGTTTCACGATCCTTAACACACCCAACAATATAAGCCAACAACTGATCGTGCAAAGAATTGTCAATAACCTTAATAATAGACAAATAACCTTTTACCAATTCCAAATCCCTATTATTCAACTCATGGCATTCATACTCTTCATAAGTCTTAGCAATCGCCTTCCAATTCTCCATAACAAACACATGACAAGCATCACGAATAATCTTCCAACAAGGCAACTTATCATCAGGCCACAACCTACCTTTGTCTGTTAAAGTTTTCATTAAATGAATAGGAATACACCTGGACAAAGTAATAGGATCTAAACTTGTAGTATTAGTAATAATCTTAGGACAATAAACATCAAACAATGCAGGAACAAACATTTCCTTCTTCTTCTCTACACGAATTACTCTACCATCTTTTCTATAACCAATCTTTAAAATTTGCAACAAAGCATTCTTCTTCTCTTCCGAAATGTTCTCAAAATCATCAACAATCATCAAACCCATTCCCAAAGAAGTAATACGAAACAATGCTGATTCAGAAGGAGAAGAACAATTAATTGTATGAAAACCCATCATACCAATTAATGTTGCAAACTTTGTTTTGCCAGATTCTTTATCTGAATTAAAAAAAATGTAGCCAATTGAGTCAAATAATGTGTAACAATAACTTCCTAAAATAAAAGAAGCTGCAAGCAAAAGACTTCGATTATCAACAACATCCATGTACTTTTCAAGGTGAGAAATTAGTGTATGAAGTAGTGTAGTTGTGTATGTAGTTTGTGTAGTTAGTGTAGGATCTATACAATCAGGGTAGTATATGTAAAGAGATAATCTATTATTATGTAGTAGTAGGTTTTTGGTGCTTAAACCACTGTTTTGAGCCATTAGGACTTGTGCATCCTTGCTTGTTTCCTCTACACCTACACTACCTACACTATCTACACTTAGGTTGTTTTTCTTAATCCACACATCAATACATTTATTGCTCCATTCATTCTTTTGTGGAATAATTAAGTGTTTATATTTTAATCCAATTTCTTTTATTTGGTTTGATCCATATGGCATCATTTTCATTTTTGTTTTGCCTCTTCCATCAACTGTTGCTTGTTCTACTAAAAATCGTTCCCAGTTAATTACTGTGCTTCCATCGTCAAATATTACTGTTTCTAATAGTTGTTCTTCTTTCTCCATTGATTTTCCATAATAGAAGTGGCCCTGAAATACTCCTTGATTTATATTGTATTCTATATATTCACTTTTACCTGCATAAATGTTTTGTTTATCAAAGCCTATTTTATTGTTTTCAGCTTTCTTTGTCATCCTCTTACCTCCTTTTGTTCAATGAGACAAAGATGGTCTGGGAAACTTTTCAATAGTCCTGTGTAGGTGTCTGTGAATACAATGTGTGTGCCTTTTCTTTCAAAGGTTTCTACTGTGAAAAGTAGGTTTTGGTGTTCGGATATTTTTACTGTAATCAGGTACATTTTATCATCTTCATCTGCGTCTCATCTCGTATTATTTTACTTCCTAAATCCTTTTAAATCTGTCTTCTGTTTTTGCAACATAATTTATATCTTGCATTTTTTTTCTGCTAGTCTGTCTATCATTGCTGCGATTTGTATTTTGTGTTGTTTTAGTGTTATCATTTAGAATCCCTCCTTTTCTTTTTCTTTAATGATTTCCGCAAAGAATTCCGCACATTGTGGTACGACTGCGTTTCCAATACATTTAATTCTGTGTATCCTATTGGGAATCCCATGAGCCACTCGCAGAATTCCGGTGTCAGTTGCCCAAGTTTCTTGCCTGTTCTTTTCTCGTAATCTTTGTTTTGTCCTAATCTCGTAACTATTCTTTCCAAGTATCCGTTCTGTTTTGCGTTTGGACTGTCTCCCTTCCAGGCTCTGCTTGTTACTGTTGGCCACATCACTTTTTGTGCTAGTGTTACACTGTGTAAGCTTCCAGGTTTTTGTTGGCTGCTTGCTAATTTGTCCGTAAATGTGTCTGTCGTTGTTACTGTAGGCCATGATGTAGATTCTGTCCCTTCTGTGAGGTGCGCCAATGGCTGAAGCAGGTAAACAATGCCATTCTGCATCATACCCGATCTCGGTAAGGTCTCCGAGAACTGTAAGCAGTCCCCTGTAAGTGAGTGCTGAAACGTTTTCCACGAGTGCGTATTTTGGTCGTATTTGGCTAATGGCTCGTAGAAATTCTTTCCATAGTCCTGAACGTTGTCCTTCAATTCCTTTTCTTTGTCCTGCGTTGGAAATATCTTGGCAGGGGAATCCCCCTGTGAGGATGTCTGGTTGTTCAAGTTTGGCAAAGTTGATTGTTTTGATGTCTCCGTAGATTGGTGTGTTTGGCCAGTGTTTGTGGAGGACTGCTTGTGCGTAGGGTTCATTTTCAACAAACCAGATTGTTTTAAATCCTCCTGCTTGTTCAAAACCACGTTCAATACCTCCTACTCCAGAAAATAAGCTGCCGATTTTCATTCATTTTCCCGCCTTCGTTTGTTTTGGTTCTGGTTTATTACAATAACAATAAAATCCATCGTTTGCCTTTTCTAAACAAGTCCATCCTTCATGATGCCAATTTCCATGTTCATCTTCCCATAAACCACTATGTCCACAATTTTTACAAATCATTCCGCCTTCGCCTCTTTTATCTTTTTTGTGCATATCCAGTTGCCTTGTACACATAGCATTTTTGCTCCACATATACATTTTGCTTCTCTTCCAATCTTTCTGTGTCTAATAATCATCCTTTCCCCACTTTCCTTTTCTTTTCCATTCCGTCTAGCACTTTATTCCAGTTTGGCATTTTTTTGTTTGCTGGTGCGTTTGTTTGTTCGTCGTCTTTTGCTAGGTTTGCTGTTAGGTTGGCCCATTGGCGTTTGTGTTCTATTGTTTTGTTTGTTACGTTGAAGCCTTCTAGTGTTGGGTTTTTGTAGTGTTGTGTTTGTTGAAACATTCGTAACTGGCTTGTGCTTGGTATTGATTGGTTTCCGCATTTTTTGCAGGTGTATCCGTCTTTCCAGTTTCCGTTTTTTAGTCTTTGTGCTTTCCAGCCGCCTATGTTTTTTCCGTTGTTTAGTTTTTGTTTGCAGCCGTAGTTTGCACAGGTTTCTTCTGATAAGTGTTGAATCATTTTTCCACCTCTTTTGGATTAGTCCATTTACAAGAATAACATTTTGTAAAATTGTGTTTCATTTCTTTTTCACCTCTTTTTTAATGCGTTTTAGTGTTTCACAATTGCAATTTGGACAATTATGGCGATTGACTTGTGTTCCTTTTGTTATTTTTTCTTTTCCTTTAAACCCACAATTCCAACAAAAAACTTCACTTTCATAATTATAAACATCCATTTCAATTCCTCCTATTTGTTTACGCTTTTTGTGTAGGCAACAGAGCAGGGCTTGTTGAGTGCCTTACTTTGAGCGTGTGTTTTTTTTTAGAAGTCGTTGTTAGCTCCTGCTCCGGTTTCCTACTTTGTTCGTGCTGGTCTTTTTGTAATATGTAAACTGTTTGAACAAGCTTCATTTCTTTTTCACCTTTTTTAACCAACAAACAAAATTAAATAAGCAAGCCCAAAAAATAGATTGGGAATAAAACCAAAAGCGTCTTTTAAATAAAAGCCATTCAAAACTCATTTCGTGCCACCGCCTTTTTACATTGTTTTGTTTCGTGTAAAAAACTTCCACAAGTTTCACAAGTAAGTCTTAATCTTCTTACCATTTCACGCCACCGCCTTATTTTCTTCTAAATTTAATAAGCAATAAAACCAAAGTATAAACCCGAACATAATAAAGGCTACCATTGGTATAATGTTATTCCATAAGATGGCGTATGTTGCTACTATTGCTCCTGTTAAGAGTGTTAAAATTTTAACAATCATTTCATGCCACCGCCTTTTTAATACTTACTTTATTAGAATGAAAAGGACAACTTCCACAATCGTTAACATCACAATAAACAATAGTAAACTTCTCAACCTCTTCAAAAAACATAGCATTTAATCCAGACAAATACTGAATGTTAGGACAATACAAAACACTTGAATCCATTACATCATCACCATTGCCAGGCTGATTATTGATAGTGCTAGTCCTGTTATGCTTGCGTATCGTAGTAGGAACCTGCCTGTGTTGTGTGCGTGGTCTGTTCGATAATTCATTCCTTTTCCTTTGTAGCCAACTGTATCTAGGCTGTCCCACGATTTAATATATCCACTCATTCTATCACCTTCCTAAGTAGTCTTATTTTTTCTCTTATTAAGTGTGCAGGCATTCCTCTTGATGCTTCTACAAGTTCTGCTTGCAGTTGATTTATTTCTTTTTCAATTTCTTCTTTTGATTTCATATGATATACTAACGTTGGTATATGTATATAAACCTTTGCTTTTGTCTGACATAATCTATGTCTAAAGGAAACAATCTCTTTCCTTTAACCACAATCTTTGGGTTTTTTGTTATTGGAGGTTTGTAGATATTTTAATGAATTTGTATAGATGGTAGTTTTTGTGATTTTTCTTCTTCTACATAACACAAATAGTAGTGGTTGCACACAATAGCCATAAAGTGCAAACCTTTTTAAAGTGTTAGCAACCTAAGAGTGTTGTTTGATACATGCTATTGAAGGCCTGCAAAGGAAGGGTATGGCTTCGCAGGAATAATCCTAATCCTTCTCGACCTTCAATGGTGATATATAAATATCATGTGTTACTGAGTCAGAGGTTTATTATTTATTGTATAAATGGGGTAGAGTAAATGCCAGGCGTAAAACGTAAACCAATTGCTTTCTCTTACGAGGAAATTCAAAACCACATCCTGTCTGTTTGTGATAAGACTGATAGGTTTATGTTCGCCTGTTCCTACGCCAACGGCACAAGAATTAGTGAGGTGCTTGGGTTGCGTAAGGCTGATATTGAAATTGGTGATGAGTTTATTTATATTTCAACACCTGTTTTAAAGAAGCGAAATTGGAAGGGGAAGATGTTTAGGGCTCCTCCGATTTCTATTAAGGGTGAGGGTTGGCTTGCTGAAATCATTATTGATTATGTTACAAATAAGGAGGGTGTGCTTATTCCTTATTCAAAGCGTACTGCTCAAAATAGGTTTAATGAATTTTTTGATTGTACAAGTCATTCGTTTAGGCATAGTCGTGCCATGCATTGTTTTCGTGTTTTGGGAATGTCTATGGAAAAGGTCGGTTTGTATTTTAGGCTTAGTCCAAGAGGGCTAACGGATTGGATTATGCGGTATGGCCACCTTGATTCTACTGATTTAGAATTACATTTGAAGCAAAGATTTGATGATGGAAGTGATTAAAATGAGGGGTAAAGTTACTGAGAAATTGTTGGCTAAGATGAAGTCTGATAGGCTTAGGGGTGCAACCTATAATGATATTGAAAAGCGTTATGGTGTTAGTCGTTGGGTTACTATTCATTATTTGAAAAATGTTAAGGTTGGTGAGAGTGTTTCTGAAACGCTTTGGAGAATGGCTGAGTTGAAGGGTCAGAAGTTTTTGGAAGAAAAAGGCTTTTCTCATATTCTTGATTTGAATGATATTAGTCCGCAGAGTTATTTTGATTTTTATGCAGAGAAGGGAGAGGACAGATGGCTTGTAGATGTTACTATTAATGAGAGTAAGGATATTGTTGCTAAGAGTTTGAAGTTGGTTGCTGGTTTTAGGTGTGCGATTTTGTATGTTGGACACGACCTTAAAACTTTTAGAATGGTTGAATTGAAGGAGGTGAGATAATTGAAGTGTGTAATTTGTCATAAGCGAGGAGAATTTGTTTACAAAGGATATTCTTATTGTGAAAAACATTATAAAGAAAAAAAGGAGGTGAAATGAATGAAAAGAGATTTTGATAAAACATTAATTCAAGTTGAAAAAAAAACTGCAATAAGATTGAAAGAATTAAAAATAGCAAAACTTGAAAGTTATAATGAAATTATTTGTAGATTAATTGAACCAAAAGGTGATTATAATGACCGATAAAGTTTTGGGTTTTAGAGAGAGTGATGCGGTTTTTATAAAGGTCAAGCCTGGTTTGGAGTATCAGCTTATAGATGTTAGAACAACTAAACTTGTGCCAGTCGTTTCTGTTGAAGCATTAAAGAAATGGTGTGCAAAAGAAGATTGGAAAAGGTTTCATAGTAAGAAAAGGCGGTATGTTCCAGTTGATGATTTGCTTTCTTGGGCGAAGAAGAAGGCTGTCCGTAAGCAGGTGAATGTATGATGCCTAGAACTCTTGGAGTCATTTATTGTTTGTCTGCTGTTGTTTTTATTGTGGTGGTTTGTGTTTTGTTTTTGAGGTGGTATTGAATGATTGTGAAAACTATTAAAGGAGTAAAGGCTGAGAAAAATATATGTTTATGGCTTGGTTCAATAATATTAGTTGGAGCTGTGTTGGTTGTTACGTTATCTCCTACTCCTAGTATTGGTATTCTTTTAGGTTTGTTAGGTGTTGTGGCTTGGATTAAGATGATGTATTGGCAGTTAATTTTACGATTGGATAAGGAGTTGAAGTAATGTCTGTAAGGTTTGTTTTGGTGCAGGTTGTTGATGGAAAAGAAAAGCGTAAGCGTGTTTTTTCTTTGGTTGAGTTGAAGTTGTTGCGACAGGGTTTGCATTATGCTGCTACGAAGGATTATGTTACAAAGCGTAAGAGGGCTTATGGTGTTATTAGTAAGAAGGTGTTTGAGGTGTTTGGGTAATGCCTGTTGATGTTTTGGGAGAGTTTGTGTCAACTTCTACTGTTGCTTGGGTTGCTTTGGCTGGTTCTGCTTTGTTTGTTTTTTATTTAATGTTGAAGAAATACGGGATGATTTGAATGAAAACAACAATAGCAAAGTTTAAGATTAAAGGTAAGATAATTTCTTTTAGAGGAAGGAGAGAAGTAACAGAATTAAAAGAGGCGAAAAAGAAAGATGGCTAAAAGAACAGAAGTAACTTGCAGGCTTTGTAAAAGTTTTTTACATTCAACAGAACAACATAAGAAAGAAAGAATAGAAAGAGAAAGAGTATCAAAAGAATATTGGGAAGGAAGAAAAATTTAGTAGCATTCCACTACATTCAAATCTTCAAACTGTTTCAACGTAACGCAATTGTTTTGGTCGTGTTTGGTTATGGCTATTCCTTTTTCAAATTCAAATTGTTGTCCACCACCATACTGTGAAGGCACACCACCTTTGTATATTATAAAGTAGCCTAGATCCCAGTCATTTTGAACTGTCCTAGAATTTGTGTTTTCTATTTGTTCTATTGCGTAGTCTATTGCTTCCCATGTATGAGAGTGGGGAGCCTGCTCTGAAGCCGACAGGCCCCATGCCACCATACACGCAATGGCGGCTGTTAGTAAAACGCCTTTTGCAAAGTTTGCCCATTTGTTTTTGTCAAGTTTTGGGTTGACATAAAATAGCATTGTTCCTACTGATAGCATGGGAACTATCATCCAGGCAAATTTTTGTTGTGCTATTAGGAGTATTAGGAAGATTGCTGTTTGTGGTATTAGCATTATTGGTAGTAGTGTGAATCCTAGTGCTAGTCCAAAGATGTGTGTTAGTCCTACGAATGGTAGTGATTCGTTTACTGTGTTTATTGGTATTGTGTTTCCGATTATTTTTTGTCCATAGATTCCGAGTGCCGTTATTCCTGGTATTAGTAACACGATTGAAGTTGTTGCAAAGGCTAAAAGAAAATATATTGCTCCGTACCAGAATCCTGCTGCAAAAACAATTAGTGCTAAAGCATACAAATCATACTTTTTTTCTTTTGTTATTCTGGATTTGTAGAAAAAGTATGTTGCCCAGATTAATAGTGGGTATGCGAGTTGGTCGTTTTCAAATCTTATTGCGAAGAAAAATAGTGTTGGTGCTAAAAAACTAAATATGGCTGCATACCATCCTTTTTCCTTATGAAATAGGCTTCCTAGCGAAGCTATTCCGAGTAGTGAAGCATAAAAGAGTAAGAATAGTATACCTTTGATAGCGTATATGTTACAAGGTATGTTTTTCAATACAAAGTCTGCTATTATGGGTGTTCCTTGTAGTGTAAATTGTCCACAGCTTTGTGTTAGGAATGCGTATGAGTCATATCCGGATAAATCTGGTCTTAAAAATGTGTAGAATGCAAACGGAATCGTTGCTAGTATAAAAATAATTGCTATTTGTTTGTGCGACAGCACTTTTTATCTCTCCCCTAATTAATTTTACTTTTTTTTCCGAGTAATTCGGCTTCTTGGATTTGCTCCAATGCAACTCATTTCATTGCCGCCAGCTTTTTTCTCCAAAATGGTTTTAATTGTTTTGGCGTTCTTGGATTAGCCAACAGTTTTTTAATTCCTGCTTTTGAAATCTTTGGTGCTTTTCTTTTAGCCATAAAATATACCTCCTTTTCTTTTTTTCATTTTTTTTCTCATTATTAAATCCATTGAAATTCCTGATGTTGCTTCTGCGATTCCTACTCCAACAAGTCCTGAAATGTCTCCTGTTAAAGCTGTTGGACTTCCAGTATGGCCCATTATGCTAGTTGACTTTGTTACCAAAGCACCGCCTAACACAACCTTTCGCAATTTATCCAAATCTTTTAATTCTCCTGCCATTGTTTTTACCTCCGTTTCTTTTTTTGCATTTTTCTAAATTTTCTTATTTTTTTTACTTTTATTTCAGTTTCATCTTCTAATTGTTTAAGTAATGAAGGATTATCCTTTTCTGAAAATAATTTTATATCTGATGTCATTTTTCTTTTCACCTCCGTTCTTTTCTAAATTATGTGAGTATCTGCCCTGCCATAAATTAAGCAGGGCAGAATACCTCACTGCAACTCCACTATTTCCTTCTGCCCTGTTATTTATGGAGTCAATACGCCCAGTATTCCAGACAATACTATTACAGCAATTATTGAAACAATTGCTCCAACTACTATTATTATCATTGTTTTTCCACCAATTGCACCAAGTCCAAGTAAGACTATTCCTACAAGCATTGCAGCAATTAATACCAATGGCATTATGTTCAACAGAGCTTCTACTGATGTATCTACAAACCTGTTGTCTACTCTGAAAGTTACTACTGCATTTCCATCCTCTATACCAAGTGGACCATCTAGTTGTGTGTAACTGTGTACGTTGAAATCCAGTACGTGTGTTCCAGTTGTAATTTGTCTTACTCCACTTGGAAATACGAATCTAATTTTACAATTTACTCCTGGTGTAGTCCATACTTCTGCTACTGAAAAATCACAGTTTGTAGATGAAAGGTTTAGGTCTGTAAAAATAGCGTAGTTTGTATCAGTTCCAACATTGAAGTCTACTGTTATTCTGTGAATTGAATTTAGTGAATTACTATCAACAATTCTGAAATTGAAATCAATGAATCTTTCTCCCAGATTTGGAAGGAAAAGTTCGTTTGCTGCTGGTACTGCTACCGTTATTGAAGTTATTGCATTTGCAAAACCTGCAAATAACGTTACCATCAAAGCTATTACCAAAACTTTTTTTGCATCCATTTTGTTTTTTCACCTCCTACGTAATTTTTTTAAACACTTATAAAATGTTTAAATGTAATTATTTTCCTCCTACTTTTATTATTCCTTTTACTAGGTATGCTACGAGCAAAATGCTTACTAAAGCAACTAATGCATTTAATTCTGCTGTGTTGGGAAATGTTACAGCCATCATGAAAGTAAATCCTACTGCAAACATGAAGGAAATTTCGTATGGTAAGTTTACTTTCCAGGCAATAAATGCTACTATTCCTATTATTGCAATGGTTGCAAATATTGGGCTTCCAAAGAAAATTGTTTCAAGAAAGCAAGGCCCCCAAGTGGAAAAATTTGCTGATATTGCTGAACAAATTCCAGGCATTTTATCTGCCTCCAAAGAATGGTAGTGATCTTATCATTCCGCCCAAATATCCTACTATTGTAAAAATCATAATCATATTGAAAAAGGTTTTTATCATAAGTTTAAAAACTAATAAATCAGAACTAAAACCAAACATTAAATCAATTACAATTGACCAACCAAAAACACCTAAACTGAAAAAATTAATTATATCTCTACTTCCTGAAATAATGCTTGTTGCACCTAATGGAATTTGGCTTAATCCATCTGAATTTGAAAAGTTATTAAAATCAGAATTGAAACCACCAATAATTTCATCAATTTCCGAATCTTGAATGGTGAGATCATTTACTGCTTGTTCCATGCCAAAACTGTTACCATCTACTTGTGTTGCTACTGCTGAAATAAAAAGACTTGTAATTAAAAGAATTAGGGTAAGTCCTGTTCCAATTGTTTGTAAATTAGCCATTTTATTGGTCTCCTATAAATCTTGTTCTTGTTAAAATTACTCCTATTGCTGCAAACACCATTACGATTCCTAACCATAGTGGAATCCACATAATGAATACAAAGAACATTGTTAAAATTAATCCAATTAGAGCAAGTCCTACACCACCTGTTGCTCCTCTTGTTCCTATCGCAAATCCTGCTACTACGAATAAGATTATGAAAAATGCTACAAACATTAGTCCACTACAAGTGGAGTTGAGGTTGTCTATATCACATCCGAAGCTGGTTCTCATATCGTATATTAAAATATTTAATGGGTTGTCTGGATTTGGTTTTATAGTATAACTTGCAGAGAAAATGAATCTGTTACCGTCAACTAGTATCACTATTACTGTTGAAACAAATGGAAAGTTGTTGTCTGAAACATCTTGGAGGTTAATCATTCTTACTAAATAAGTGTTTCCGTCAGCAGGAGCAGAAGAATCAATTCCGCCATCAAAAACATTAAAGTCGTTGTTTGTAATAAAGAATTCAATCGAAGCAATGTTTGATAATTCTGTTGAAACAATTACTCCTAAGTTTATATCAACTGTGTTGAAGTGTTTTTGTGCAGGAGTAAATTGAACGTTTGGTATAGTTAAAGGGTTAGGAGGAACAACTTCTCCTGTTGAAGAAATGAAAATAAAGTGTTCGTTTGTTGTTGCTGTTGCAATATATGCTTCTGTAAAAATTATAACTCCATCAACTATTACTTCTATTTCGTAAATGTCTGCTACAATAAATGGAATGCTGGTTTCTCCTTTTCCGTCTGTTACTGTGTCGTGAATTAGTGTTCTTCCACCTGCCAAGTCTTTAAAAACTTTTAATCTTACGTTTGGAATTGGAATAAGGTTTTCAAATTGTGCCGTTTTAACCGTTGTTAAAATGCTTGCATCAACAGGTGGTAAATAAGGCTGTAAGTTTTCTGTAGCCTGTGCTGTTGGAAAAGTAAAAGCATAAACTCTTGAATTAAACAAAGCAGGTGTATTAGTGTCAATTTCTACAAGAATTAAATCAGAACCGATTGGAACACTAAAACCGTTTACATCTTTTTGATTATCAAAAATTGAAAGAATTCCACCTGCATTAATTCTTACAATAAAAGAAGATATAGTAAGATCAATAATTGCTCCTGTTTCTTCATTAATTGGAATTTGAACAATTATGTTTACATCACTTTGTATCATAAAATTTCCATCAGAACCATTAAAATCAGTTAAACCAGCAGGTGTATCTGTTAGTAGTCCTATTATTACATAGTTTCCATCTGTTATTCCTGAATAATCCCACAAAAAAGAACATTTGCTTACTGTTGAAAAATCTTGGTCAGGACAATAAGTTGCAGTTAAATTTAAATCTTTTACAATAACTGCTCCAGAACCCTGTGCTTCACTTATTGAATTATTTAAATCAATTGAAAGCCTATTATTATCTTGTGAAAAAACATTAAAATCAATTGTAATATTTCCATCTAATCCAAACACAAAAATTGGATTTGTTTTAAAATCAAAACCATTAATTGTTGCAATATTTAAATCAATAACACCTACAAATCCTGGTACAAATGCTTGAAGTGTTGGATAATTTACATCCTCAACAATATTCCAAACGTTTGTAAAATTCCAATTAGTAAAAGTTGCCTGTTTAAACATATTTGCAGTTGTTTTTCCAGTTCCACAAGCATTACCTACTTCAATTGCTGTATCAGTATCATAAAAACTATTAGGACAAGCAATACTACTACTATCTTCTCCAATAAAAGCACCAGCACCAGCATTTACAGAAGTTACAGCAGCATTAGAATAAGAATTAAAAACATTAGCATCATTAGTAGTCCAACCAACAAAACCACCAATTCTGGCTACACCTGCTACTGCGGTAACAGTTGTATCAACAACATAACTATCTTTTATCATACAACTATTTCTAACAGAGCCAAAAAAACCGCCAGTATATAAAGTACCACCTGTTTGATTTACAATCCCACCCTGAACAAAAACATTATCAACTATGACATCATTAAAACAATGAGCTGCTACAACAGCAGTTCCATTTACAGTGTTTGTAACACTAAAATTTATTAAACCAATATTTGAAACAGTAGCAGTAGTATACAAATTAACAAACAATGCAGCAAGTTCTGATGATTCATTTATTGTAACAGTAGAAACCGTAAAACCTTTTCCGTCTAAATGTCCAAGAAAACCAATATCTCCAACAGCCTCTCCAAGTGGGTCAAATGGATTACAACCTGCTGGGCAAGCATCTACACAATTTAAATCATTTCCTAAGTCCCAATATTGATTTGGAGCATCAGGGTCGCCTGCTGCTCTTGTATAACTTTCTATTGTTTGCAAACCATTACAATCCATTATAATAAAAGGGTCTACAGAAGTACCACTTCCAGTATAAGCATAGCTTCCGCTAACAAAAACTAGCAAGATAAGCAAAAAAGGAATAAATCGTTTCACAATCTATTCCTCCCTTACTGAAATCCTCTTGGTTGTGTTGTTTGTCTGAAACTATTTACTATGCCAACTATTGCCATTATTGCCACAATTAATCCAATCAAGCCAACAAGCAATTTGATAGTTTCAACGTTTGCTATGACTTCACTGTTTGCAGCGTTTAGTACATCAAACAATGCTTCGCCTATGGGATCAAGCAAAATAAAAACAACTAATAGTCCAATTACTGTTATTGGAACACCTATGAGTGTTTCCATTGTAGCTTGTCCTCTTTCCGTTAAACTCATTGCGTTTCTTCACCTCCATTTTTTGCAACTTAATATATTCCTTTGTTTTTTTTCTTCAAGATTCCTTTGAACTTGCTTCCTATTCCTTTCTTTGGCAGTTTATAAATTGATTTATTGGGCCTTACAAACTGTCTTACTTGTCCTGCGAAATGTTTTGTAAGAGTAACTGGATCTCTGCCTTCTGCTTTGGCTATTTTATAATCTTTATGAGCTTTTTTGAAACCTTTTTGTACTCGTTTAAATTTTTTGTGTGCTTTTCTTCCACGTTTTTCCCAAAGGTTTATAACACTTTGCAAATCTGCTTCTAATTCAGCAGCTTGTTGGTCTATTGTTTTTTGTCTTGGCATCTTATTTCCTCCTCTTTTTTATCAAAACTTATAACTTTTTCTAAAACATTATCAATGTTTTTTAATTCCTTTTCCCAAATAATCAATGTTTTCCAACCATACTTTGCATAATGTTCTTTTCGTCCCTTTTCTGTTTGATGGTATTTTGTTTTTGGATTATTGTGCCAATAATCTCCAAACAATTCAATGATTTTCTTTTGTCCATTACAATTAACAAAATCTGGATTCTTACGTTCAATTATAAAAGAATAATCTCCAACAAAACGATAATCTAAATTATTTTCTTTAAAAAGATTCATCAGAATCTTTTCAGGTTTGTTTGGTTTCAAATTCATTGACTTTCTTAACTTTTCAACATATTCTTTATTATTCCATTTTTTTTTGGCAGCAATACACAATTTTTTCTTGGTTTCTTTAGAAAGTGGATGTGTTTTGTAATATTCTTTTAATGATTTACTAATTTTTTTCTTGGCTTCGGGTGTGTTCAAAAAACCTTGTTCTTTAAATTTTATTTTACGTTTTTCACTTATTTTTCTTTTTGTTTCTTGTGAAAGATGTTGCCCAAGTCTGCTGGTATTACCTTTCTGTGCTTCTGACATTTTTTTTCTAGATTCTAAAGAAGGATGTGTTCCTTTACGTGCTTCAGACATTTTTTTTCTGTGTTCTAAAGACATTTTTTTACCATACCAATAAGCCTTAGAACCTTTTTGCCATTCACTCATTCTTTTTCTACTTTCTTCAGAAATAGGACTTCTTTTTATGCCTTTTAATCCTTTACTTATCTTTTCTCTAATTAAAGGATTCTTCATAGCTTCCTTTGTTTTTATACTAATAAACCTTTTTTCAGCATCGGACAAACGTTTACCATATCTTGGATGATTAACTCCTGACAAAGTCATTTTTTCTTTCTCCTTTTAACTTTTCTTTTTTTTCTTTTCTTAAAAAATCCCGTTCGTAAAGCTTCTAGTCCACGAGCAGTGATAGCAGATTTTTCGCCCGGAGAATCAATTGCAAAATTTATTTTTTCAATAAAAAGATTAGAAGAAGCAATTGTTCTTCCTCCTTTTATTGGCTTTCTAAACTTCATTCCCAAATTGCTTGAAAACTTTCTTCCTGTTGGTATTCCAGGAATTGCTTTAATTGTTCCGGTTCTTGCAGCACTTTTATCTACTATAAACATTGACAAAGCTCTTGCAGTTGTTTTAAACAAAGGTCTTTTAGAAACTCTTACAAGTTCTCCTTTCATTTTAACAAACGAAGCGAAAGCTTGTTGTTTTGGAACTTTTTTCTTTTTCTTTTTTGTTTTTGGAAATTCAATTCCGAATATAGGTGGTTGTTTTTTTGGTGGTGGAGAAATTATTGAAGGTATATCAAGACTTGTAATCGGTACTCCGCTTGGTGGACTAATAATTATTGGTGGTAGTCTTGGTGTTCTAATTGGAACACCACTTGGCACGTCCAATAGTGTTGGAATCTTTGGTGTTCTAATTTGTACTCCGCTTGGTATATCCAATAATGTTGGAGTCTTTGGAGTTCTAATTTTAATTGAACTTGGTAAACCAATAAACGAACTCTTTGGTGTTCTAATTTTAACACTTGAAGGCAAAAGTTTCAATGGCTTTTGTGGTTTAAGTAAGATACCTGAAGGAACTACTTTCTGTTTTGGTAATTTAACACCTGAAGGCACTAACAAATCCAAAGCCTTTGGAGTTTTAATTCTAACACTTGAACCAACAGGCAGAAAACTTGCAGGTTTTAATTTAACACCTGAAGAAATTGGAATAGAACTTGGAGCTTTGATTTTAACACTTGAAGAAAAGCTTTTTGCAATCTTTGCTGTTTGTGGATCAAAACCTGTTGTTGGTTTAAAGGTTGTTTTGCCTGCAAATGCTTCAAAGCCTTTTGCGGAAGGAGCGAAGGCAGAAAGATTAATTCTGCCAGCTTGCCCTAAACCTAAACCTTTAGGAGTTGTTATTTTTGGAATCCCTAACTTTTGTGAAATTGTAGGCTTTGGTTGTAAAAATTGTGCAGCAGGAGCAATCTTTTGCTCAAAATCAATAATATCTTTTCCTCCTGTTCTTTGTATTCGTTTAATGTCAAATGTTCCGCCAATAACTTTCCTTTTTGCCTGTGTGCTTAATTTTAGCATTTTAGTTCCGTTAGGACTTTTAACAAAGCTTGCTTCAAATGGTTCGAATACTCCCCGAACCTCTCCAACATTTTGAATTAATTGAGCTGTGTTATGAAATTCTATTGCTTTAATTGATTTACCGCCAACGTTTTCAAAAATAACAGGTGTAGGAACAGCTCCTTTTCTATTAATTTGAAACCTTACATCTCTACCACCATCCTTAAGCAGTTTAAATAATTTTTCTGCTCTTTTAAACTCGTTTCTTGCATACAAATCTGCATCTCCAGGAGCTTTGGGCTTAATTTGTTTTGGTAACTGTGCGTTTGTAGCAGCAGAACCACCCAACGTTGTTTTGTTTGAAGGGTCTTTCAAAAACTTTTCAACAATCCTTGCAGTTTTTGGTGTCAAATTTTCAACTTTAGATAAGTCTGGATTTCTTGGCTTTGCTTCAAGCTTGTCAAATTGTTTTGCACGATTAAATCTTTCTTCAAATACCTTTGCTTTCTTTGAACCAGTTTTTACCAAAGTTCTTCTTGCTATTGCTCCACCTGCTCCCTCAAATGGTCTTAAAAATTCTCCTGTAACTAATCCACCTGCTCTTGCTCCAAGAGTGAAAGCTCCCAAACTTGCAGTTAAACTTCTTGTCTGTTTAGCAAAAGCTTCATCTCCTTCAGCAAAAGCAGTAGCCAAAGGTTCTACTTCGGTTGCTGCAATAAACCCAACTCCTCCAACAAGTGGAGCAAACTTTGCTGTTTTAGAAACTGCTCCAGGTATTTTTATATTTGCTGCAAACTTTGAAGCTTGTAATGCTTGTGCTGCTTTTGTAATACCAGGAATTTTAACTGTCTTTGCAAGTCCAAAAGCTGTTGGGGCTGCTCTTGTTGCTGTTCCAACAACAGCTCCTAAAAAAACACCTGTTGCTGCTTCTTCAAATCGTTCTGCTCCCAAAGCGGAAACACCTGCTGCTGCAATTCCAACTCCTCCAGGTAAAAGTAATGGAGAAATTTGTCCAACAAGTCTACCTCCTGCTCGCAAAGCACGTTCTCTTGGAGCCTGAACTACTACTCCTTTTGCTATTTTTTTTTCTCGTTCTCGTGTTTTTGCAAAAGTTTCCTTACCTGCTTCAAAAAAACCAATCTCTCCAGACTTAACCCTTTCTCTTTCTTTTAAAGTTTGTTCTACTGTTTGTGCTGCTAATTCTCCAGAAGTTCCAAAAAATTCAATAAAACCTTTTCCAACAGGTTGTAATGTTTGTTCAAACAAAGTTTGTGCTTGCTGTCTTTGTGTTGGTGGTTTTTTCTTTATAATAAATCTCTCTTTAAAAGTTTTCTTAACAATCCGAGCTGCCTGTGGTGTTACTGTAGGAGCTACTGTCTTAACAGGGGCAACACTTACTTGCCTCTGTTGCCTTTGTGCTGTTGCAACACTTACATTATGAGCAGCTAACAAAGCCTGTCCTCTTGCACTTCTAACACTAAAAATATCTCCTGTTCTAACATCACGAATGTTTCCTTGAAAAGGAGCAGTAGACCTGCCACTAAAAAAAGTTTGAGAAGCAGAAGCTTCAGCAGAAGGAACAGTTCTACTAGTTCCACCTAATCCAAAACGTTGGGCTAACGTTTCCCTTTCACTAACTGAAAGAGGTCTTTTACCAATAAAAGCTCTTTGAGTTCGGCTTATAGGAACACGCCTAATAACAACACCTTTAGCCACTTACATCATCTCCAATTTTTGAATTTATTAATTCACTTTCTTCATTTGTAAAATAATGTCTACCAATTTTTAAACTAGAAGAAGAATCAGAACTTAAAAAAGTATAAGAAACAGGCACGTCCATATCAGAAAACAAAAATCCTACTACGAACAACATTGCAAACAATCCAAAAACAAACAACACTCTTTTATTTATCATCCAACCACCTTTTTTGTAAAGTTGGCACGCATTGTTCTTTGCATTTTTTCAGTAACAGATTTTGCAATAAAACGAGAAACTTTTCCATGCTCTGGTTTGCGTAATTCTTTTGCCATATCAATTGGTAGAGTAATTGTCATACGAGTGTGAGTTTTTGGCTTTGACATAACCACTTATATAGTATGCACTTTATTTTAAACCTATGTTCTTCTTTTAACCTTTTTTGGAATTTTAACACCAGGAATAGAAATTTTACCAGTTTTTAACAAATTATTCAAATACTGTGAAGTTGCACAACACTTTTGAAAACTAACCTTTTTGCCAAGTTCTTCAAAAAAGGGCTGTAACAAAGTTCCATTGAAACGATACTTTTCTGCATTAAAAGCAGTAGTAGGATCTTTCATAACTTCGTCAGCCATTTCTTTAATTGTTAAAGAAGCAGCACTAGCAACCCTTTGCTTTTCACCAACAACATTTTCCATATAAGCCAACTGTTCATTAAAACTCTTATACCATTCAGTAGTCATAATCTTCTTCTTTGCCTTATACGCTGCTTCTAAAGCAGGATAAGGTCTTGGAATAAAATAAGAAGCAAGAGTTTTCTTTGTTTTATCATAAAAACGCATTTGTTTATAATAATCTTTTCCAGTTTGTGGATTAATTTGAACCAACTTTAAAGCACCCCTAGCCATTTTACGATTACCAATTGGTCCTTTCATTTCCAAATAACAATGTAAAAGCCTACGAGTTCCTATATCAATACTTTTTAAGTCAGGCACAGTCATTATTAAAATAAAATTTTTGTAACGAAACGTTTGCATAACATACTTTACAAGCTTGTTCTTTAACGAATAATAGTTTCTTGAATCGTGTTCTACGCCTATTTCATCCCATATAATAACGCTTCCTTTTGGAATATTAGAATTAACTAAAGAAATAAAATCTTCTGCTTTAAATACAACTCTGTCAATATTAAAACGCCCAACCAAGTCATCTTTTGCTCCTTTTGTTTTTGACTTACGAAAAGAAACATCTAACAAGTGTCCTAGTGTTAAAGCACTTCCACTCTTGCACGTTCCTGTTCCACCACAAACCAGCATTAAAACATTCTGGTCATAGTAATAAATTCGCTTCCAAAAATAGGAAAGAACTGGATCGTTCTTAATATGTTCAGGAACTCTACTCATGTTTTTCTGTCAGCCTCCGCTAATCTTTTTGCTTGATTTTTAACACTAAAAGGAACATTATCATTTCCTTCTGTTCTCCAACAACGAATACATCTCATTCCAGATTCAGATTGTGCAAAAGTTTCCAATTCTCCACCACACCAATCACATCTCCAACCGACAGAAAGTCCACTCATTGAAAAGCTCCTCTGTTATCATTAGCATTTCCTGCTCCTGCAATCCAAGAAGTTCTTTCATCCGGTAAAATTTGCATTTTTCCAAACTTTGTAGTAAGCAAACGAACCCATTCCATTAATACTTTATAATACGACATTCCTTCTCCTTTTGTTTTTTCCAAAATAATTTTACGTTTAGCAATATAATCTGCATCATCTAACCAATAAGGATACATTAGCGAATCCAAGTAACGAACCTTTGCTTCAACTAAAACAAACAATTCTTCTCTCGTAGCAGTAGAAATTAAAGCATCCAACCTATCAAAACAACGCATCATAAGTTGTTCGTAAGTAATACTAGAAGCTCTAATGTCCTCAACTGGAACCGTCTGATACTTTGGGTTGTAATTTTGCATCGTTTACACCATCCTCTCTTTTTCCTTTATAATACTCCCACCAAGTCAAATGCTTTAACATTTCTCCAACAGAAATCCATTTGTATTTTAAAACAAAAGACAAAAAACGCTTAACCATATACACAGGCCTGTCGGTTTTATTATTTCCACCAATCCAAAATTGTGAAAAAGAAACACATTTTTCATCCTTCCAATATACACAAATCTTAACCTGTTTTCTACAACTCAAAAGAAATCACATCCAATCAGGTGCTTGTGGTTTGTCTCTTTGAAGCGTTGGCTTTGGTTGTTCTTGTTGTATTCCATGCTGTTTTAAATTGTCAGCTTCTAAAACATCTGCTGCCTTTTTAAAATACTTTGCAAAACCTCTGAAAATATTTATTATTTCCTCCGTTTCATTTTCCATTCTAAATCACTCCCCATTTTTTATGATGGATTTAAAATCATATAAATCCCAATCAATTCTATTACGTGCATTCCAATCATTGCAATTGGTAACATTGCATTTATGTCTTTTAACATTGCAAACAAATCCGTTGTCTGGTTTGCTTTTGCAATACGTTCTCCTGCTTCAATAGCCTGCGTAATCAAACGCCTATCTTCTTTATCTTCTACACTACCTGTTCCACCAAACCAATTAATCGTACCAGTCTTTCCTTCAATTGCATGATACTCATAAATCTTATTTGTTTCATCAAAACAAGGCTTACTCGTAATAGTCTGTGTTTTTGGCAACTTATTATCCTTTTCATTCTTTCGCAACTTTGGCAACTGTAAAGTATTTTCATCAAACAAAGTACAATAATAAGAAACCCACTTTCCAGTAGATAACAAATAATTCAACTTTACTTTATTTTTATACATTCCCAGTCTTAACATTACTTCTCCAGATAATCCCATATTACATCACTCCCCAATTTTGTTTTAACGCTGTAATGGACTCCAACTTTTTTTCTTTTCTGCTTGATGAAACTCATCTAAAATTTGTTGCTTGCTTGTTCCTTCACTAATAGAAGTCTTTGACAACCTAGCAGTTTTTCCATCTCTTGCTTTTGCAGTATTAACAATTCCTGCAATCTTTGCCTGAACATAATACAAATCATAAATCCTATCCTCTTTTCCTGCCATAATTTGCAATTGCAAATCTGAATACAAAGAAATCAAACAACGCAATGCAGGAACATCAAATTCTGATAAATAACTGCTTGTTAAGTCAACGTTTATTATTTCAGAACCAGGCAAATCTATTTCTCTCATTTCATAACCGGTTAAAATGGTTTCTTCTTGTAGATTATAATAAGGCAACCCTTCAGGTGTATAAAACTTTTCTCCTGTTTCAGGATGTCTAATTAAAACAGCTATTATTTTTTTTTCATAACGTGGTCTTGTTACACTTATTTTTTTACTAGTAGAAGTTGGCATTAGTAAAGTTCTATCAATTGCTATTGCTTTAGCCCAACTAATTCCTGGATCTTCTCCTATTGGTTCGTCTGGATTTAACAATTCTTCTTCGCCTATAATAACTCCCCCAATTTGTTTTTGTTTAATTGTTTGTTTTTTTATTTATTTTTCTTTTATTACTGTTCCTAATTACAAGTTAAGTTTCCAACTGCATCTATTCCACAAATAAACACTTGTGAATCTGTTTCTCTTTTAATTGAAAAGTTTCCATCAAAGTAAGGAGTGCCTGCAACATTTAAATCTCCTGTTTTTACATTACCTGAAAATGTTGCATCTCCCCCGCTTAAAGTTAAAACAGAATGACTACTTGAATCTCCTAATCTTAAATCTCCTTCTTCTGCTTGAAAATATAAATCTGTATTTCCACTTGAACCGTCTCCTATATATCCTGTTCTATTCCA
>SDBT01002461.1_pt1 | contig 32744 bp, 39 predicted proteins | sample 2277101 | NCBI WGS metagenome assembly SDBT01 (sample SAMN10404973, study PRJNA504765) | marine sediment metagenome | isolation source: marine sediment core GS10_PC15, 103 cmbsf | place: Arctic Ocean: Southern Knipovich Ridge | collected 2010
TTCTCAAAAGAATGCTGCGGCGGCCCACACATTACTAATACCAAAGAGATCGGACATTTTAAGATTATTAAAGAAGAATCCGTATCCGGTGGAGTAAGACGTTTAAGAGCAACTGTTGAATAAAATCATATTTATCTCCTTAAAGAACTAAAAACATCATGTATGAACAATTTATCAAGTCAATCAATTGATTAGATAACCTATCTTTTATATAATTCATATAATGCCGGCAACTAAAATAATTAATGTTTTAAGGGACGACGATTTTGATTCCGTTTTTAATGCCTTTGAAGGAACTTCCGCTAAAGAAGTTATTTTGATTCTTCCTAAAAATTCACGCTTTTCCAAAAAAGCGGAAAACTTTATGGCTATAAAGCAGAAAGCAGAAGAATTAGGAAAAACGATAAGTATAATGTCGGAAGATGTGGGGATCAGGGAGTTTACTGAAGAGCTTGGATTTAAGTTTCTCGGAATCGAGAAAAAACCCGTAAAGAAGAAGCCTCCAAAACCAGAGTTGGCTAGCCAACCTATTGAAGAATTCAAGAAAGAAAAAATTGTTGAAATTGAACCTATTAAACCAATGAGCGCTTTAGCCAAACGAGGGATGGCTGATATCGTAAAAAATGTTTCAGATAATAAGGTGGTTATAGATCCGTCTCAAAAAGAAGAGGATTCGGAGACAGGGGAAGAAATAGAGATCAATAAAGAACCGCCTGCGGAACTTCTCGAAGAACCGGAGCCAACCCCGATGATAGAAGAAACGGAAGAGGAACCGATGCTGAAAGAACCAGAACCAACCCCGATGATAGAGGAAGAATCTGAAATTGAAGAGCCGGAAAAAGAACCAGAACCAACCCCGATGATAGAGGAAGAATCTGAAATTGAAGAGCCGGAAAAAGAACCAGAGATTGAAGAACCAATTCATACGCCCAAACCACAAGAAGAACCCCCAGTTGTTACCCCTTTAGGGAAAGGTGGTTCTTCGGATATTGAAAAACTTTGGTTTGGATTAGCGAAGACAAATAAGAGACTAAAAGAAAGAATACCTCAAAACTTTGCTTCTCGTAAACCGACTTCCCGGAAAAAGAAATACGCATATATATCCGCGGCAGTGATATTTTTGGTTGCAGTTGGGTTATTTACAATATTCTCAAAAGCTCGTGTTGTTCTTAGGCCAGCCAAACAAGCTATTAATTTTGAAATAGAAGTTACCGCTTCTTCAACAGCATCAAAAGTTGATTCCGTAAAAAATATCATACCCGGACAATTGATTTTCGTTGAAGAAGAGATCCAAGGGACGTTTAACGCAACAGGGGAAGATGATGTAGTTAAGAAATCCAAAGGTATTATTAATATCGTTAATAATCTCTCAACGAAACAAACCCTTATCGCAACAACTCGCTTTAAGGCTCCTTCGGGAGATATATATAGAATAGCTAAAACTGTTACTGTCCCTGCGAAAGGATCATTGGAGATAGAGATAATAGCTGATAAAGCAGGGGAAGGATTTATAGAAGAAGTCGATACAAGGCTTAATATCCCTGGATTTAAAGAAGCTGGACTTACGGATAAATACGATAATATTTACGCATTGGCCGCTACGAAAATAGATGGAGGATATATAGGGGAAGCTCTCTTGGTGACCGAGTCGGATTATAATCAAGGGAAAGAATCTTTATTATCTCAAATATTCGAATCAACGAAAGATAAACTTACCCAAAGAATAGAGGGTTTAGATTTAACTGATTCGGCCAGTGAAGTAGAAATAAAAACGATTGAATCTACCGCTGATATAGATGATGTGGCCGATAGTTTTGATATAACGATCACAACCGAGGGAAGAGCAATACTTTTTGATAAAAAGAATATAGCAACTCTTATTGATTCTTATTTAGATACATCAGGAGGGTTAAAAATGGTACAGGAATTGACTACTATTAGCTATGCAGATGCTGAGTTTGATGATAGTAAGGAATTGGTTACTTTCCGAATCAAAATAGATGGGCAGGCGGCTCCACAGATAGATACGTCACTAATAGCCTTAAATCTATTAGGTAAGAACGAAAATGAAATTACCCAGTATTTTAGGGATTTAGATGAAATTTCTTCAGCAAAAATACTACTTTCTCCATTTTGGATAAAAAATGTGCCTAATGACTTGGATCGAGTTAAGATCGATTTCGAGTACTAATATTGACTTATTTGGCCATATTTGCTAATATTTTTAAACGATTTTGGCCGAAAAATCTAAAAAACAAAAGATAGAAGGGGAGGTCATAGAAACACTCCCGAATACTTTATTTCGTGTCCGTTTAGAAGACGGCCGAGAAGTGCTGGCCTATTTGGCGGGGAAGATGAGAATGTACTACATTAAAGTCATGATTGGAGATCATGTTGTGATGGAGATGGGCCCCAACGATGGAAGAGCCAGAATAGTTTTTAGAAAATAATGAAAGTAAGATCTTCCGTAAAAAAGATATGTCAAAAATGTAAGATAGTCAGACGAAAGGGTCGACTATATTGTATTTGCGAAATCAAAAAACATAAACAAAGACAATAATGCCAAGAATATCAGGTATAAACATTCCGGAGAATAAGAAGATAAAGATTGCTCTAACCTATATTTACGGTGTTGGTTTAATTCGAAGCACCTTTATTTTAAATACAATTGGCATCGATGAAGAGAGAAGAGCAAAAGAACTTACCAGTGACGAGATAAATAAGATCCAGAACATTATCGATGATAATTATAAGGTAGAAGGTAATCTCAGAAGAGAGATCACTGATAATATTAAAAGATTAAAAGAGATCGGCACCTGGAGAGGCGCAAGGCATTTAAGACAGCTTCCTATTAGAGGAAGAACGAAAACAAATTCCAGAACTCTCCGAGGAAACGTTAGAAAGACAATGGGTTCGGGACGTAAGCCATCCGCACAAAAAACATAATGGGTAAGAAAAGAATTGTTACAAAAACTCAAGGAACGATTAAAACCACGACTGGTTCTAAATCTAAGAGACATAAACTTACCAGAGGTACGGCTAATATCGCGTCTTCATATAATAACACTATTGTTACTATTTCAACTCCGCAAGGTGATGTTGTTGCTTGGTCTTCTGCAGGACTTTTAGGATTCAGAGGGACAAGAAAATCAACCCCATATGCAGCTACTTTAGTAGCGAAAGATGTGGTTACAAAAGCGATGAGTATGGGATTGTCGGAATTAAGAATTATTTTAAAAGGAGTGGGACCAGGACGTGAAGGAGCAGTTAGAGGTATTGCTGGAACAGGTATAAACATAACTTCAATAATCGACTCTACTCCTGTACCGCATGGCGGAGTGAGACCTAAAAAACCACGAAGAGTATAACATATTATGGGAAGATATTTAGGACCAAAAGAAAAAATAGAAAGAAGGCTTGGAACCAAGCTATTCTTAAAGGGTGAGCGATCATATGGGCCAAAAGCTGCAATGGTCAGACGCCCATATCCTCCCGGAGTACACGGACAGAGAAGAGCAAGAAAGAAATCCGAATATGGTATGCAGTTAGCTTCTAAGCAAAAAATAAGATTTACATACGGATTAATGGAAAAACAGTTTGCTAAATATGTTGCCCAAGGATTGAAGAAAAAAGAAAATACAGAAAGTTCAATTATCAGAATGCTTGAAAGTAGATTAGATAACGTTGTTTTTCGACTTGGTTTTGCCACATCTCGGGCACAAGCTCGACAATTGGTAAATCATTGTCACTTTTTAGTAAATGGAGGGTCGGTTAATATTCCTTCTTATCAAACCAAAAGAGGTGATAAGATCACATTGAGAGAAAAGAGTATTAATAATTCATATTTTAATAACGTAAAAAATGAAATTAAAAAATCCACCCCGCCTTCATGGTTGAAATTCGATAAAGAAAAAAATATCGGTGAAGTTATCGGAGTTCCAGCCTTGGATGAGTCGGGTATTGATCACCAAGATCTATTCACGACAATTGAATTCTATTCACGATAATAGATCTTAAAATATAAATATGATTTCACTACCAGAAAAATTCAAAAAAATATCAGAAAAAAACAATATAGGTGTTTTTGAAATTAGTCCTTTATACTCAGGTTATGGTATGACAATCGGTAATGCCATTAGAAGGATATTACTTTCATCCTTAACCGGTGCGGCTATTACATCGATTAAGATTAAGGGCGTTGATCATGAATTCTCCGCAATAGAGGGAGTTCAGGAAGATGTTTTGGAAATTATCCGAAACCTAAAACAAGTCAGATTTAGAGTGTTTTCCGACGAACCAGTTAAATTAACTATCGAAAAAAGCGACGAAGGAGAAGTCACCGCAAAAGATATAAAAATAACTTCCGACGTTGAAATCGTCAACGAAGATCAATTGATCGCAACAATTACTGCAAAAGGAACAAAATTCGAAGTTGAATTGGAAGTTGAGAACGGAGTCGGATTCGTTCCTGTAGAAACAAGACAAAAAGATAAACTTGCGGTTGGAGTTATTGCGATTGATGCGGTATTCAACCCCGTTAAAAGATCAAATTATACAGTGGAGAATATTCGTATTGGTCAAAGAATAGATTATAACAAAGTACTCATGACTATTGAGACCGACGGAACGATTTCTCCTCATGATGCTTTAGTCCAAGCAATTAATCTTTTACTGGACCATTTCAACTCTATTATAGGTAATGAAGTGGCTGCTAAAGAAATAGCGGAAGAAGTTACAAAGACAGAAGAAGTTAAAAAAGAAGAATAACATATTATGGCAACCTTAAACAGAAAATTTGGCAGAGAATCGGCACAAAGAAAGGCTTTATTAAAATCCCTAGCTACCGCTTTGATCATAAATGGGAGAATCAAGACAACCGAAGCCAAAGCAAAAAGTTTAAGACCTGAATTCGAAAAACTAATAACCAAAGCTAAGAAAAACACGGTTCATGCAAAGAGATTAGTAAACGGTATTTTGAATAAAAATGTTGCTAAAAAATTATTTTCCGAAATTGCCCCAAGATATGCGTCGAGACATGGTGGATATACGAGAATAATCAAACTCGGAGCCAGAAAATCCGACGGCGCAAGAATGGCATATATTGAAATTGTTTAACATGGAATATATAGTAGATGCAAAAAACAAACCAGTCGGACGTCTAGCTTCAAAAATAGCTGTGATGTTGCGAGGAAAAGATAAGGCTTCATACGAGCCTCGTATTTGCGAGGATATAATAATAAAGATAACCAATATTGATGATATTATATTTACGGGAAAGAAATCGAAAGATAAGATATATCGCCATTACACCGGTTATCACGGAGGATTGAAAGAAATAAAAGCTTCCCAAATAACACATCAAGAGCAGCTCAGAAAAGCCGTCTGGGGAATGTTACCGACCAACAAACAAAGGAGTAAGTTGATCAAGAATTTAATTTTTGAATAATATGACTGACGAAGAAAACAAAATTGAAGAAAATATGACGGAAGAGCCAGAAGATAACGCTGATGTTGTAATAGAAGAAGAAGCTCCAACCAACGGTCCCGAAAAATACTATGAATCAACAGGCCGAAGGAAACAGGCCGTTGCCAGAGTACGTTTATATACAAAAAAGACAACGGACGTAATCCCCGAACCAAGAGCTTTAATTATAGTAAACGATAAACCGTATACGGAATATTTCGCTGATCCGCTTCATTTTGATTTAGTGGAAGCTCCTCTGAAAAAATTAAAATCAATGACAAGATTTAAGATCACTGCGAAAGTTAATGGTGGAGGTTTATCAGGCCAAGCCGATGCGATCCAAGTCGGATTGGCAAAAGCGTTGGTTAAATTCGATACCAATTTCAAAAAGAAAATGAGGAAAGGGGAATTCTTAACCACCGATTCACGACAAAAAGAAAGAAAGAAATACGGATTAAGAAAAGCTCGAAAAGCACCTCAATGGTCCAAAAGATAAAAAACACCTCTTTCGGGAGGTGTTTTTCTTTTCAAAAAGAATAATTTGTGCTATTAAAAACTTAGTCTTTTAACAAAAGAAGGATAAATGCCTAAATTCACCGAAGCCTATGCTCATGAAGTTGTTTTTTTACTCTTTGAAGATAAAGGAATCTCAAAAGAGACAATTAATAAGGCTTTTAAAACTCTTGGAGAAGCATTGATCGATAACGACAATGAAGGGCGTAATAAAGAAGCGATTAGAATAATGCATTCTATTAATATGACCATCGGTAAATTAAATTGGTTAATAGGATTAATTACAAGTATACGAGCCGATCCTAACAATAATCCGGATCAAAAACGCGTAATGCTTGTAGATGCTGAAAATATAAAGACCATTCTAAGGGCATCCTTAGAAACGATAGATTTTTTGATCGAAAACTATAGCATACTTTGCGAAGAATTTACAAAGCAATACTCGCCAAAAAATCTCAAAGAAACAAGATCGACAATAAGTGACAAGCTAAAGGAAGCTTATCAGGGCTCAATAGGTTTTTTCCCAAGAACCCTAATCTATATCCGATATTTTAATTTTCGTGCCTATAAAGGATTAGCAGGACCAGAGATAGCACAAAGATATATAGATTGGATGAATGAAATAAGCAGAGTAATTATGTATTATATCCACGAACATAATACAAAACAAGGTATTAGAACGAATTGGATGAACTAGACCGATATATTCGGTCTTTTTTATTCCTCCAAAGGTATTTTTATAAGCTCTTCTCCTACTCTAAAAAATACTGAGTTTGAGTCACCGTTATATACTCCGGCTTTAATAGATCTAGTAGATTTCGAACCGAAATCATAATCCCTATAAAGATCATATAGAGTAACTAAATTCGGAGAATACCTAGTATCTATTTCCGAAAATACTACAAGTCTTTCGGTAAATATAATCAAGTGGCCGTTTTGCTTATGCCAATATGCTCTGCTTATTCCTTTTAAAAGAAGAATTTTTTCGGTATCACCAGCCTTTTGGAAAGGCTGTACTTTTGAATCTTCGATCCAATAAACGGAGATACTGTCCGAATCCCACCATGTAAGCATTTTGTTATCATACGACATTTCATAATCCGTAACATTTTTTGCCACCAATTCTATTTCTTCGACATTAATCCTAAAAATCATTTTTTGGATATTGTTGTCTATTAAAATAATAAGAGCATCATCTACTTCACTAACTTCCAGTAATTTTCCTCCTTTGAAATTATCTATGCCGGAAACTAATGTAATTTTCTGATTATCTAAATCATATTCATATAGAAGGTAGTCTATTGAGTTAATGAAATAGACCGTATTTTTGGTTACGTAAAATGAAGAAACATTTTTTACCGAATCGACAAAAATACCTTTTTTATAATCATATATTGAAATACTGTTTTCTGTTTGGGAAATAAGGTTGTTCTCTCTTAAAACCAAACTCGAGTTTAAAAGCATACTCGGAATCGGTATGGTTAATTCCTGGTCTCCGATAATTTTTGATGTAGCATAATTACTTACAAAAAATTGATTGCTTTTTTCATCCCAGGAAACTATTTGTGGTGAAATAGTTAATCTCGAAGAAATCGGATTTATTTCCGATTCTTCATAATCCACAAAACCGAATTGCTGATTGTTATCGATGTAGAAAGCGGAACTGCCATTATTATTTAAAGAAAGATAACTTAAATTAGGAAAAAGTATTACTGGTTTTATGTTTTCAGGGATCAACACGATATTATTAAAAGCCGCAACTAATCCTGCAGGAACCTGCACTTTTTTATACCAAGTCATATATCCTTCTTTAATCACTTCAACGTTATATACACCGGGTAGAAGATATTTTTTCGAAAGGTCGTTTCGAATAAGACTAGTATCTTTTGGTTTCGATCCTCCTACACTAACCGAAGAGGAAGTATTTATATTCAAATATATCGAACCGGTTTTTACGAATTCATTTTGTTCGAAATCATAGGTGTATCCAAAAGCAAGAATAAGGGCTAAGTAGCCTACTATAAAAAAAACGCCAACAAGCGTATAAAACAATAATTGTTTCTTTCTCTTAGTCATTTTGTAATATGTATTTAATCACATTTTTGAGAACAAGTCAATATTGAAAAAAGTTGAGAAATACTTTACAATTCGTAAATACATGGCATCATTTTTCACTATAAAAGGCGGGAAAAAGTTAAAAGGCGAAATTGAGGTACGGGGAGCAAAAAACGCAGCTCTTAAGGCCTTTGCTTCTGCCATTCTTTTTGATAAACCAATAACGATCAAAAATGTTCCCGAAGTAGAAGATATTAAAAGAATCTCTGAGATAATAGAAAGTGGCGGTGGTAAGGTAGAACATATTCGTCACGGAGAATATAAAATATGGGGTTCTATTACAAACCATATAATAGATCCAGAATTAGCTCCCAGGATCAGAGCTTCCATAGTTTTAACCGGACCAATATTGGCTAGGTTGGGCAAGGTTAGATTTCCTCATCCAGGTGGATGTGTCATAGGTAAAAGACCAATAGATGTCTTTATCGACGGATTCAGAGCTCTTGGAGCAAAGATCAAAACCGAGAAAAATTTTTATGATGTTTCTGCTCGAAAATTAAAAGGTGCAAAATATGTTTTTAAAAACGTTAGCGTTACCGGTACGGAAACAATAATGCTGGCTGCTGTATTAGCTCAAGGAAAAACAGTTTTAAAAAATTCTGCTTGTGAACCGGAAATAACCAGCTTAGCAAATTTTTTAAATAAATGTGGAGCGAATATTAAAGGAGCTGGGACTCCGGAAATAGAGATCGAAGGAGTTGAAAAACTTAAGGCAGAAACATATGTAACAATCCCTGATAGGATAGAAGCAGGAACATTCGCTATTTTAGCTGCAGCTACAGGAAGTAAAATAAAGATAAATAAAATGAATCCGGATCATTTGGATATTTTATGGACGATGTTGGAGGATATGGGTGTAAAAGTTAAATTAAATAAAGAATGTGTTGAGATAGCCCCCGGGAAAAAACTTAAACCTTTAGATGTAAAAACCCATGAATATCCCGGCTTTCCTACAGATCTACAAGCACCAATAAGTACACTTCTGACTCAAGCCGAAGGACAAAGCATTATTCATGAGACAATTTATGAAGGAAGACTTTTTTGGACAGAAGAACTTAATAGAATGGGTGCACATATCGCAATGTGTGATCCGCACAGGATAGTAATATCCGGTCCATCAAAATTAAGAGGGAGAGAGATCGAAAGTCCCGATATAAGAGCGGGTATGGGTCTCTTGGCAGCTGCCTTGATCGCTAAAGGGAAAACTGTTCTGAGAAATATATACCAAGTGGATCGAGGGTACGAGAGAATAGAAGAAAGACTCCAGAAAATCGGAGCCGATATTAAAAGAAAATAATGCTAACAACAAAACTGGGTATAGACCTGGGTACAACTAATATAGTGATATTTGAACCTAAAGGAGGGATCATAATAAACGAGCCTTCGGTTGTCGCTATTTCGGTGATTGAAAACAAGATCCTTGCTGTAGGTAGTTTTGCCAAAGAAATGGTTGGAAGAGCCCCGGATAGTATTATAGTCGCTCGTCCACTAAAAGATGGGGCAATTGCCGATCACAGAGTAGCAGAAGCACTCTTAAAATATTTTATTAAAAAAGCAATAGGTAAATTTACATTCTTTAAACCTGAAGTTTTAATTTCCGTTCCTGCAGGGATAACTTCCACGGAAAGAAGAGCTGTGATCGAATCGGCGATGAATGCGGGAGCAAAGATGGCTTACTTAGTAAAAGAACCGATATTGGCTGCAATAGGAGCAAAAATAAAAATAAACAGCCAGATAGGGAATATGATATTGAATATTGGCGGAGGAACTACGGAAGTAGCAGTAATAAGTTTAGGAGGAATAGTAAGTTGCGCATCAATAAGAGTGGGTGGTGATAAACTCGATCAAGCTATTTTAGAACAAGTTAAAAAACATCACGGGTTAGCTATTGGAGAAAGAACAGCCGAATTAATTAAAATCTCCATCGGATCGGCATTGAAAATAGAGAACGAAGAGAAAATAAATATCCGAGGAAGAGACCTAAGTACAGGATATCCTCGTATAGTAGAAGTTAAAACGAATGAAGTTACCGAAGCAATACAGGAACATTTAAAAGAAATTATTCAAGCCGTTAAAAACGTCTTACAAGAAACTCCGCCGGAGCTTTGCTCAGATGTTATGGATAGGGGAATCATTATTTCTGGAGGAGGCGCTTTACTTAAAAATATAGATGCTTTGATAACCAAGATAACCGGAGTTCCTGCCAGAATAGCAGACGAGCCATTATTATGTGTAGCAAAAGGAACTGGTTTGGTTTTGGATAAATTAGATGTACATAAAAGGAATGTAATAACAAAAAGATGAGAATAGCTTTGGTCCATGATTGGATATTACGGACCGGGGGGGCCGAAAATGTTTTCAAAACACTTTGTGATATATATCCCGAAGCGGAAGTTTATGTGCTCTTTTACGACAAAAAATTCGTGAAAAAATTTTTACCGGGCAGAAAGATAAACGCAAGTTTTCTTCAAAAGATCCCTTGGGTTAGTAAGACATATAAAATATTTTTACCTTTGATGCCTACTGCTGCGGAGTCATTAGATCTTAGTGCGTACGATTTAGTTATTTCTTCCTCCGTCGCTTTTTCGAAAGGTTTGATATTAAGACCAAGAACGACACATATATCATATTGCCATAGCCCAACAAGATTTTTATGGGATTGGCAGATCAATTATGTAAAAGAAAGAAATTATGGATTCTTCGTTAAATTTACACAGCATTGGTTAAGGATCTGGGATCGCCAAGCAGCACAGAGAGTAGATTATTTCCTGACCAATTCAAAATATACACAAGAAAGGATAAAGAAATATTATAATTGTGATTCGAAAGTTATTTATCCTCCAGTTGAAACGGGAGGATTGAGAGCTATAAACGGAGCAAGTGATTTTTATCTTATAATCTCGCAGCTATTACCGCATAAGAACATAGATGTCGTGGTGGATACGTTTAATAAGCTTGGGTTACCGCTGGTCGTTGCAGGGGATGGTCCACTAAAAGAAAGATTGAAGCAGATAGCAAAAAAGAATGTAAAAATAGTCGGTTTTGTTAGTGAAGATCAAAAAAGAAAATTATACGAAGGTTGTCGCGCATTTATCATGCCCCAAGAAGAAGAGTTCGGAATTACTTCTATTGAAGCGATGTTAAGAGGTAAGCCGGTATTGGCACTTCGAAAGGGAGGGGCCCTTGAATACGTCTTAGAAAACATAAACGGAGAGTTCTTTGACGATCCGGTACCAGAAGTGCTGGCCGACGGCGTACGAAGATTGAATGATAATTACCCAGGATATAGCCCTAAAGTTATTCGTAAAAGTGTAGAAAAGTTTTCAAAAGAAAGATTTGAAAAAGAATTTAAAGAATATGTCTCAACAGTTACCAAAAGTTAATATATTAATTCTTCAGTATAACAATTCAGTTGATACACTGGATTGTCTTTGGTCTTTAAGGAACGTAACGTATCCTAATTTTAACGTTGTCATAATCGATAACAATTCCAGAGAGGAAGAGATAGAAAAGATCAGAAAATATGTCAATGAAGAAAAAGATGATTTTAATATTCATTTGATCGAAACGGGAAGTAATTTGGGATATGCCGGGGGTAATAATGTAGGAATGGAATATTCTTTTAAAAATGGGGTTGATTATGTATTTGTTTTAAATAACGATACGGTTGTCGCTCCTGATTTTCTGGATAACTTAATTAAACATATCGACGACTACGGAATAGTAGGACCTAAAATGAATTATTACCGTCACGGTCCCGGGAAAGATGAGGTTTGGTTCAGTGGCGCAAATGTAAAATTTTTAGATACGAATATCCAGCATTCAACCGAAAATATTGAGAACATAAAAATAACGGATTTTATTTCCGGTGCTGGAATGCTTATTAAAAAAGAATTGGTTGATAAGATCGGATATTTCAATGAAGACTATTTTTTATATTACGAAGATGTAGATTATTGTCTTCGAGCCAAAAAAGCCGGATACGAATCTGCTTGCGTAGGGGATTCCATAATTTGGCACAAAGTTTCTAAAACGGTTTCCGAAATACCAAATCCGAAAAGATTACGCTACATCTTCAGAAATACTTTATTCCTTGCCGGAAGATTTGGAGATATTGTTACGAAAATAAAGATCCCGTTTTGGATGTTATATATTTTTTTAAAACAATGGATCAAAATTATTTTTTATCCCGATAAGAAAGAAATGCCACGAGCGATACTGGCGGGAATGAAAGATTATATTTTCAATAACGTCGGAAGTATTGAATCTCCAAAGAAAAAGATCGGTATAGAATGCAGCGATCTGGAAGATGCAAGATATGGAATAGGGAAAAGTCTGATTCGGTTGGTTTCTTATTTATCAAAAAATGAAGAAGTAAGAAGAGATTACGCTTTTTATCTATACTTCAAAGGAAGTATCCCAAACGATGAAATTTTAAACCATCCGATATTCAGAAAAAAATTACTGCAAATACCTTACGCGCCTTTAAGTTTTAATATTTTCTATCACATATACATTCCGTTCGCATATTGGTGGCATAATTTAAAGACGTGCGTATTTTTACCATACATGCTTCCTGCACTATTTAAGGGAAGATCAATCGTAATGCTCACCAACGACGTAATATATGAGATACGGAATAAGAATCTTCCTTTTAGATATAGATTGGGATACGGGATATTTTCCCGATGGGCGGCAAGGAGAGCGGATAAAATATTTTCATTATCCAATTACGCTAAAGATGTTATCGCCCGGGAATATAAAATTGAACCGGAAAGAATATTCGTAAACAATCTCGGAATAGATAATATTTTCGATGAAAGACCGGAAGAAATAATCATCGAGAAAACGAAAAACAAATTAGGGCTTGGGAATAATTTTATGCTTTTCGTAGGACAAGCGTTTCCGAGAAGAAGATTAAAAGAAACATTGTTCGCTTTCGAAAAAGTTAAAAAAATAGGGGACGATCTTCAGTTTCTTTTTGTTGGGACAGATAAATATCCCGGATCCGATCTTCAAACCACTATTTCAAATATAAATAATAAATTCGGAAATAATACGATTATATACAAAAAGAGATTAGAAGAAGAGGAATTAAGATCAGTTTATGCAAGCACAAAAGCGATAGCATATATATCAACTTCCGAAGCTCAGGGGTTACCACCTATGGAGGCATTGAAATACGGAACACCGGCCATTTTAAAAGATTATGGATTATCCCGAGAATTATTCGGTGATAATGCGTTTTACGTAAAAGACGAAACGAATGTCGATGAAATATCTTCGGTCATGCGGGAAATTTTAAATGGAAGTGAAAAATTAGAAATGATACGTGAAAAAGGATATGCGATTGCGGGACAATATACATGGGAGAAATGCGTAGATAAATTATTACATGAAATTAAACAAATCGCTTGAGATAACATTTTTAATAGGTTTTGTAGTCGTATTCCTAGTAGCACTAGGGATTTTACCGCGTATAACGATAATTCCGTTAACGGTTTTGTTTTCCGCTTTTGTTTTTGCTTTCCCGCTTGAAGAATCGATTTTACTATTCGTAAGATTTATTCCTTTCTTCGCTGCAATACCGATAACGGGATCTTTTGATTCCTTTAATATGTGGAGGATAGTTTCGGGATTAATATTCCTGAAATGGTTCTTCGGCAAAAAACCAAGATGGGAATTCCGATCGATATTTCCTCTATTACTACTTACGCTTATGACAATCGCCGTAATCACGATTCCTTTTGCTGAAGATAAATTTGTCGCAATCAAAAGAGTTATATATTTCACAAATCTTTCTTTGGTCCCGATCGTTATCACATATCTTCTGCGTGATAAAAGACTGGAAGTTAAACCTCTTCTTAAAAGTTTGGTTATTCCTGGTTTGATCGTAGCCGCTTTCGGATTTACGCAGTTAATAAGTACATATACGGTTGATATTCATACTTTCCATCAATTCTGGGCACTAAGAATAGATCAAGGGCTTTATGGAGTGGAGTGGGCAGAAACCGCTATGGCGGCAAATACATGGTTCGCATATTACGGTGAACAATTATCGTTAAGAATGTTCTCTACTTTTCCGGATTCACATTCTTTCCCTATCTTTCTTTTATTAACCATTCCCGCTCTTTACGCATTAAGATATCGTAAAATCGTTATCGCCCTGATTCTTTTCGCTGTAATACTCAGTGGGACCAGGGGAATATGGTTGGCTTTTCTCGCTCCGATAATTTTGTCGTTAATGTTATTCAGAAAAGTAAAACTGTGGCGGCATTTTGTAATGTTTATTTTACTTTTCGTGATAGCTTATCCAGTATTTGCATCTCCGCAATTTCTTTTACAGGCAAATTCCGACCTTTTGACTAGAAGGATACGTTCGATCATAGATTTTTCGGAAACGTCCAATAGCGGAAGATTAGCGATATGGAGGAAAACTTTATCATCCGTTTGGGATAAACCATTTCTGGGAGTCGGAATAGGGAATTATCCTATAATTTTAAATGAAGGAGTATATTCTTCACGTGCGGGATCATCAGCTCACAATCTTTATTTACACATAGCCGCCGAAATGGGGATTTTCGCTATGATGATATTCCTCTACGCAATGTATTGGTTGGGAAAAAAGATGTATGCGATGATAAAATATAAAGATGAGTTGTTACGTAGATATTCTTTAGCCGCACTTTTTTATTTTACTTGGATATTTGCATATTTTATGACGGACGTTACATTGTTCGACGAAAGAGTATTTCTCTTTTTTGGAGTACAGGTAGCGTTAATTTACGGAACGTATGAATAATCCATTAATAACAATCAATTTAGTAGTTTGGAACGGAAAAAAATACATCCGCCATTGTTTGGATGCCGTAAAAAAACAAACTTACGAAAATATCGAAATAAATATTTTAGATAACAATTCACAAGACGGAACGAAGGAGATCATTAAAAAAGAATATCCGGAATTTAATTTGATAGAGAATAAGGAAAATATCGGATTGGGGAGGGGAATGGAAAAACTTTTAAATCATACGAATGGGAAATATAAAGTATTTTTATGCGTTGATGTTTTAATGGATCCTGATTTTATTAAAATCACAGTGGATACTATGGAAAAGAACCCTAAGATCGGTGCATTACAGGGAAAGATAATGAATTACAGGATTGAAGAAGAAAAAGTTGTAAAAACAAAATATATCGATACTTGCGGTTTTAAAATATTCAAAGACAGACGTGTTATAAACATAGGGCACGGAGAAAAAGATACGGGACAGTACGATAGGGAAGGGGAGGTGTTTAGTTTCGAAGGAGCAGTCCCCATTTTTAGAGTAACGGCATTAAAAGATGCTACAATGAATAATGGAGAGATTTGGGACCATGATTTTTTTTGGTACACGGACGATATCGATCTGGGATGGAGATTAAGACTTATGGGTTGGTCTTCATATTACAACCCCGGACTCATTGCCCATCATGATCGGCAAACAACGAAAAATATCAGTAAAGGTTTCCGAAGTTATTTGAATTTTGAAAGACAAAAGATTAGATGGACCATTCCTTTATTTAAAAGAAAATTAGATTGGAAGAATTTACGGTTTACTTTAATCAAAAATGATAATAACGGATATTGGTTATCTCTTTTTAAAAGAGAATTTTTTTCAATAGGTTATTTGGTTTTATTTGAGCCTAAAGTACTCTTAGAAAGTATTGGTTTTTTCAAAAATCTGCCCAAGATGATCAAAAAAAGAAAAGAGATCAGAGAAAAAGTAGTTGTAAACAAGAAAGAAATAAAAAAATGGTTTGAGAATAATGTATATATCGTATAAAGGAAAACAAATAATAATCATAATAGCCCTAATAGCAATAGGGGTAGTTATTGTTGGATTTACGAAACCATGGCAAAGATCGATTAATGTAAAACCGGGAGTATCAGATCTTTTGGATCAAAGAAAACATATTGTCGGTATTCTCCCTCTTTTAGAAAAAAAGAAATATATAACTCCCAAAAAGGAAAAAGATAGGCTTGATATCCTTATACTAGGAATCAGGGGAGACGAACAAGAAGAGCCGGAAGCGGGAGCGTATCTTACCGATACAATAATGGTGCTTTCCATCGATAAAAAGACCAACAAGATAGGGTTGATCTCTCTTCCCCGTGATCTATATATTAAGATGCCATATATCGATAAAAAGGATAAAATCAATGCCGCATACGCATATAGCGCAGGAAGTAAGGATTCAGGCCTAGCGGGCGTAAAGACGCTGGTATCACAGATTACTGGCACATACATAGATCACGCCGTATTGTTCAATTTTGAGGCTTTTAGAGGCCTTGTAGATACAGTAGGGGGTGTAGATATATCCCTTAGAGTGCCATTTGAGGAAGGTCTCCAATGGGGTAGTTCTAGTTTCTATCTTCCGGCAGGTGAAAATCATCTGGATGGGGAGGCTGCATTGTATTATGCAAGATCCAGATTCTCTACCAGTGATTTTGATAGATCGAGAAGACAGCAGGAGATAATATTTGCTTTGAAAGATAAAATGGTCAGTTTAGGCTTCTTGATTAATCCAATAAAAATTAATAATATGTTCGATATGATCAAACAGCATATCAGAACAGATATACAAGTTTGGGACATTAAAAATTTAATTGAAATTGCTTCTGCTATAAATAAAGTCGGAAGCGGGAATATATCCACTTATGTTATAAATACGGATAATTTGGTTTACGATACGAAACGAAATGGGATATATATTCTTGTCCCTAACGAAAATTCATTTGAAGGTATCAAAAGAATGTTCAAAACAATTATTCAATGAACAAAAAACTATCCATAATTGTTGTCCATCATAAAAACCCGCCAATATTACGGTTGTGTTTGAAATCGATAAGGAATTCTATAAAGGATTTGGATTATGAAGTGATTGTGGTTGATTCAGCAACGTCGGAAGAATCACGGAATCTAGTCATAGAAGAATTCCCGGAAGTAAGATTGGTTTCTTTTAAAGAAAATACTGGATATTCCAAGGGAGTTAATATGGGTATTAAAAAAGCTCAGGGAGAATACATTTTTGTTTTGAACCCGGATATTGTCGTATTCGATGATTCAATAAATAAAATAATTAAGTTAATGGAACAGAATTCGGATATAGGGATGGTTGGTCCTTCTTTGCTTAATTTTAATAACACCCGCCAACATTCTTCTTTCCGTTTTTATACCCCTCTGGTTATTTTATGCAGAAGAACCTTTTTAGGCAGACTCCCGTATTTCAAAAATATTTTAAATAAATTTCTTTTAAAAGACAAAGATCTTACAAAAATACAGGATGCCGATTGGATAATGGGTTCCGCGATGATGACCTCACGGAAGAATATAGAAAAAGTTGGTTTAATGGACGATCGTTTCTTCTTATATTTCGAAGATGTTGACTGGTGTAAACGCTTTTGGAATAATGGACTAAGGGTAGTTTATTATCCTGAAGCAAAAATGTATCACTATTACCAAAGGAAATCCCGTAAAGGATTGGGAATACTGGATCTATTTTTGGGGAGAGAAGCACGTTGGCATTTAGCCAGCGGTGTAAAGTATTTCGCAAAATATGGAATTTAATCCTAAAAAGTGGCCAAATAAAATTTTAATCCCGGTTATAATCGCGGGTTCTTTAGTAGGTGGTTTTTTTATACGCGACATTCCGGGCATAAATGTTTTTGAGGTTTCCGAACCGAATTATGTTGGATTCAAAAACGAAGAAGAAAATAAACCCGTTGAATTGGATTTTTCTCTTTTCTGGGATGTTTGGGATATTATATCGAATAGACATATAGATAACGAAAATTTCGATTTTGTAAAAATGCGTAACGGTGCTATATCAGGAATGCTTAGGGCGATCGAAGATCCGTTCACTTCATATTTCCCACCTAAAGAAGCAAAACAATTCCTCGAAGAAATCGGGGGAAAGTTTAGTGGTGTTGGTATAGAGATCGGTATTCGTGATGATATTCTTACGGTCATCGCTCCCTTAGACGGTACACCTGGGGATAGAGCCGGAATTTTAGCAGGAGATAAGATAATTATAGTTGACGAAACTCTTACTGCAGAGATGCCTCTTAGCGAAGTAGTTAAACTTATCCGAGGACCTAAAGGTAGCGAAGTTGTTTTAACTATAAATAGAGAAGGTGATATTTTTGAAGTTCCCATAATCAGACAAAATATAAAGATACCTGCAGTTAAGATCAGTATCTTAGAAGGTAATATCGCTCATTTAAAAGTAATTACATTTAACGGTAATGTGGAATCCCAATTTGATAAAGCGGCCAAACAAATAATAGATGATAATATCGACAAAATTATCATAGACTTAAGAAATAATCCTGGAGGATTATTAGATTCAGCAATCAATCTTTCCAGTTGGTTCTTAGATCTGGGCGATATTGTAACGATCGAAGATTTTGGAGATGGAACTCAAGTTGAATTTGACGCCCGAGAAAATGGAAGATTGAAGAATAAAAAAGTAGTTATTTTAATAAACGGAGGATCTGCTTCCGCATCTGAAATTATGGCCGGAGCACTGAGAGACAATAATAGTACACTATTAATCGGAGAGGAGACATTCGGTAAAGGTTCCGTACAAGAAGTCGAAACCCTTAAAGATCGTTCGTCTTTAAAGTTCACTATAGCTAGGTGGCTAACTCCTTCTGGTGGTTCGATAGATAAAGATGGATTAGAGCCAGATATCTTGGTAGAAATTACCGAGGAAGATATAGAAGAAGACCGTGACCCCCAACTGGATAAGGCAGTTGAAATAATCCAAGGGTTATGATATATACTCACTAATATGAAAGTCGTATTACTCGAAAATATACGAGGTCTTGGAAAAATAGGGGATATTAAGAATGTAGCCGATGGATACGCCCAAAACCATCTTATCCCACGAAAATTAGCTCAACCGGCTCATAGTTATTTGGTTAATCAAATAGGCGATCTCAAAAAGAAAGCTGTTATATTTTCAGAAAAAGAACTAGGTGAAGCCAAAGAAATCGTTAAGAAAGTAGCCGAAGAAGATTTTGTTTTGGAAATACAAGGAAAAGCGAATAAAAAGGGTGGGCTTTATGCCGCTATTAACGAAGAAATAATATCTTCGAGCTTGAAAGAAAAAGGACTAAAAGTATCTCCTGAGAGTATAAAAATAGAAAACCCCATCAAAGCTGTGGGGGATCATGAGATAGAATTGGATTTTGGAGACGATATTAAGAGTAAAGTGAAACTACGTGTACAACCTTAATTTGCTTCATGCTTTTATCAAATTTTCTGGTTTTCTTGATCTGAAATTCTACTATTCCATTAATTAAAGAGTAGATGGTTTTATCTGCTCCGATAGTTACATTTTTACCAGGTATAAATTTTGTGCCTACCTGACGTACGATTATGCTTCCTGGCTTGGCTTTTTGGCCGCCATAAAGCTTTACACCTAGGTATTTAGGCTTTGACGTTCTATTGTTTTTTGTCGTCCCGGATGACTTCGTTTTTGACATAAAAGTAGGTAAAAATTAGAGTTTTAGTATGTTTTTTAAGTTATAGTTATCTTATCATAAATTGACTGATTTAGCAAGGATTAGGCTGTTTTGACAGACAACAAAAAAAGTGGTAGTATTTATTTAATACAAATTTTATCTTAAAAAGGAGAAGTTAAATGCGGGAACGCAAAAGAGAAATAGCTCTCGGATTTCTTCAATCTTATTCAGAATCTTTTGGAGTAGATAGAATTATTGAGGATCCTATTGGTATTCTTCAAAAAAAGATGAAACTATCAAAAGATAGCGCCCGGTTTTATCTCAAAGAACTTAAAATACACGGAGATATCGATAATTGCTGGCTCAGAGGAGTTTGGGAAGTAGTCCGTCTTATCACAATTAACGGCAATAGACCCACTCATAAACTAGATGCCAGAGGAAGAACTATCAAAGCTATATGGAAATTTAGAGAATTATCAAGTAGACATCTTGGTAAACACGTTATCCATAGAAACTTTTTCAATAATATTATATCTGAAGCAGATATAGATTCAGCTTTCTTTCGCAAAATTATTCCGGAACTGGAAAAGAAAGGATTATTAACGAAAATTATTAGAGGAGAAGGAAGGGGATCTAGAACAAAGTATCTTCTCCTTAGTGATAACTTTTCAAAGATACTCCCAGTATAATCGTAATAGGTCTGTTATCCCCATAACAGGCCTTTTTTAATTTGTTATACTAAAACATATGGCAAATCATTCATCCGGGCTACCTCATCAACAGAGAAGGAAAAGGATCCATGAAAAATACGAACCATATCCTCATCCGGAAAGAGTAAAGAGAATATATGATCATATAATTTACGGAGCTGTGATTTTAGCACCTGTTTTAAATATTCCTCAAGTTTTTAAAGTTTGGATTGAAAAAGACGCTTCCGGCGTTTCTATTATAACCTGGGGAGGTTTTTCGATTATCTCTGTAATGTGGTTTATTTACGGCTATCTTCATAAAGAAAAACCTGTGATGATAATGAATGTTGCATTGGTATTTATGCAGATTATAATTGTTATAGGTACTCTTAGGTACGGTTAAATTGTTGACTTTTTGATTTAAATAGGGTAATTTATACAGACGTTCTTTGAAGGAGAAGTTAATGAAAATAGATGAAGTTGAACGAGGTTCCATTACAATCTTCAAAATCCAAGAAGAAGTGCTACACAAAAGAGGGGGTGAAGAATTAAGAGAAGCGGTGGAGCTTTTTGTAGCCTCTGGAAGGAAAAATCTAATCCTTGACCTAAAAGAAGTCTCTTTTGTGGATGGTTGTGGACTTGGAGAAATAGTTCGTGCATACACAACTGTTGTCAGAAGAGGGGAGGGTGCTGATTTAAAACTGTTAAAAATAAACCGAAAGTTATATGAAGTTTTAGAGATAACGAAGCTGACCAAAGTATTCTCGATTTTCGATAATGAGAATGAAGCTGTAGCAAGTTTTGAAGAAGGAGATGTTATATCAAATTATGACTGTGAAGGTAGTTGTCCAGTTTGCCGCATAGGAGAAGTTGATAATCATAGATGTAGCCGTTGTGAAGTCGAATTCTGTCCAGATTGTTATGGTATTGCAAATAAAATTAAGTCAGAAAATGTATTGCCATGTACCTGTAAAAAGAAGGAGGATAGAGATGCCGAAACTTTATTTTGAATTCGGAGAAGAAAAATGAAGGTGAAGGCTCACGTGATTATTTCGAAAGGCTACGGGACAGCCATCACTGCAAGTCAATGGCTCAATGAGCTGCAAGAATCTTGCGACGGACACAATGCTGAGTACTGCGGAAGTGGATGGCAGTTCGAACCACGTAACCGTATTGTCGTGACTGTCGAGTTTGAAGTTCCTGATGATGCCTTTGACCCGCCGGAAATACTCGAGGTTAAAGGAACGCTAGTGGGTGAAGACAAGGAGTATTGACCAGTATACCTAAATAGCGTATTATGTGGATACTGTTTTTTGAAAGGAGCGAAAGTTGTCAACCTGGATGCAAGCCTTGTTAATATGTAATTTTATTCTTTCAGTGTTAACCTTTTTATATGTCGCATACAATAAAGATGATCTAAATGAGATCAAGGAGAAACTAGAAATTAATTCTGGCGACTGAGGCTCTAGAGCCTCTTTTTTTATTACTTGAAAACTAATTAATAATTTGATAAAACAATAATATGTTAAAAAAGATTACCGAATATATAACACTATATAAATCTGAGATTGTTTTAATACTCTTTATTGTTCTTCTTAGTATAATCAGCTTTAATCTAGGAAGAATAAAAGCTCTCAGAGATATAAAAGAACCTCTGGTTATCTATGATAATGGGGGAGAGATATCTGATATTGAATTTAAAGTTGTTGCAAGTATTAATTCCGATAAATATCATTTTCTCTGGTGTTCGGGAGCCAGTAGAATAAAAGAATCAAACAAGATTACGTTTGAAAATGAAAAATCTGCTGTGGCTGCGGGGTATATACTGGCAAAGAATTGTAGTAGGTAAAAAGAGGATAACCTTGTATAATCTACAGAAATATGGTATTATATAGTTATTAACAATGTGAGAATAAAGGAGAAGATAAATGCAAGTTTTTTACAGACAAGCTGTTAAATCTAGGCCTGGTTCCAAGTGTGGAGCTTACCTGAAGCCCATAGAGCCTCAGCTAAGACCTAAGCCAGTGTGGTGTGACGAGCCCGCCATTTATTGGTGGGAATGCGTCGATTGGTGTATAAAGCATCTACCTGATGCAGCTCAAGATTATCTACAAAGAAATCAACCCCAATCAGAGTAGATTACCGATTTATTTAAGAGTGCTGATTCAAATGGATTCGCACTCTTTTTTATTTTAAAAAAGATGAATTGAGGTTATATTATATTGTATTGTATAATTAAATCAATGAACGAACAGGAAATGGAAAAAGAGATAGAAGTAGTAGAAGAAGAAAAAGGTACGCTAGCTTATATAGGACAGATTTTTAGAGTTCTATTCTATATTGCTTTAATTTATTTAGTATGGAGATTTTTTCCGTTCTCAATAGAAGACTTCGAATTAACCATGAAGGGGATACTAGAGCCAATAGGTTCAGCACTTTTGATCCTAGCTATCGTATACAGCTTAATAACGCCTCACAAGGAAGAATATGCTAACTGGGGGTGGTTTGCTATATGGTTAGGGCTTGGAGTAGCCGCTTTATATGGAATTTCGTTTTTATTATAAAAAGAACCGCCTGACAGGCGGTTTAATACATTATATGTTTTTTATTTTCACCCATATGGATTAAACATCATCATATGATATAACCTCAATATCATCGTCGTTAAGAGATGATTCCATCTCTATTCCACTACCGTCTTTTACACGTTCCAGATCTGTTTTAGCATCTGTCTGCATTTTTAACAATAGTTGGATATATTCAATTAGAACATGAGCACGTTTTGTATTTGTTATTGTATTATTTTCTAAAAGTCCTTCTATTTTATCAAATAATTTCGGAAGATTTTGTAATCTTTTTTTTGTTTCTTCTAAAGATAGTCTAGAAAATTCAACATCCATCGAAACACCTCCTTATTAAGAAACTGTATATATTAAAGCAGGGGATTAGTGTAAAATCAATATCCGACTTGTTTTAACCAATATGAATTTTCCCATTCCCATAAAGACTTAGCAGCCAAGAAAGCTTTTGTATCATACCCAAGATCGTAGAGTTCCTTAAGCTCTACATCTCCTTTCATAGGACCAAATTCATGTAAGCATGTTTTTGATCCTCCACGAACTTTTGAGAATCCTCCTTTTTCACGTAAACGAGCACTACATTTCAAACACGGTTTTTGTTGATCAATCCTTAATATCCATCGAGTTAAGTTTTGATGTCCTTGTTCCTTAAGCGCTTCAGCATAAGCAGCTGTTTGAATTCCGTAATCCCTAAATATCGCATACGATGTTTTTATATCCAACACTCCTTGTTTGCCAGAGATTTCTGCGAAAGCATCCATCGTACCGGCATAGCGATGGTTTTTACTAACCAAGAGTTCTTCTGTTTGTAAAGTAGTAACTCTACACTTATCCAAAAAATTCATTAACTCATCTACTGCTGGTTTTATTAGTGGAGGGATCTCTATACTATTACCTAAAAGTATTTGTTCCACCGTATCATGCATAAGAGTTCCTTCTTCGGCAGACTTTGATTTCATCTCTTCTCCAGCCTCGAAGGACGGAAGCCCTCCATAGAACCTATACAGGGCCGGTTTGGCCTTTATGGAGACAATTGAAGTTACTCTTGGGAACCAAATTCCATCTATGTCGTAACCATTAGTCGATTTGAAACTTTCTGAGTTTGCGTACCACATAAGATTTTATTATATCATATTATCTAACATCCCATCTATTGTTGACAAAGCATAATATCAGTGCTTAAATAGGGGAACCGAAACTTTACAAAAGGAGATTAACATGAAGAAGATTCTATTAGCTATATCGATTATAGGATTTATTGTGCCTACTATACATGCGCAATCTCGGGAAAAGAATGAAATGATGTTTGGATTCGGTGCCGGCATCACCCAATCAACAAAGTTCGGCTTCGGACATGAAGCAACCTTTAATATCCAGAAGCTCGACATGTATCCGACACATGACTATCTTGTCCAGTTTAGATACACCCATTTCACCCCGAATCTCCTCTATGGCCACGCGGACTCTTATCGTCAGTATCTCGATGACCCCAACACGCCCTCTGTTAATCTAGAATGGTCGATAGTCGACGAGATTAATGAGTTCGGATTCACAATTGGACTCCCAGCTAGTGATAGATATGAGCGAAAGCAAATCTACTGGATGTTTGATTTAAGTGCCGGAAACCTAAGAGGAACGTACATAGATTCAGAAGAAGGAACTAAAATCGTTAAGCCCGAAACAGGATACACAGTTTGTATAGGTACCGGTCCAATGTTCCGCGTTCAACTCATAGAAAATCATCTGACCCTGAATGGTAAATTAGTCGGCGAAGTTGGGGCCTTAAATCTACAACAATATAGTTATGGTCATTGGGACACTTACTTCTCCGCTAGAATAGCGATTTCGGCCATCTGGGCATTTTAGTCCTTGTTACACAAGCATCTCTTATCACTTGAGATGCTTTTTTATTTTTATTATACTTTTTATGAGTTTCATTTTATTTTAATTTTCTCCCTTAGGGGAGTGAGGTATCTAGAAGAAATAAAATAAAAAATTGTGTGGTTTTAAGCCATATCCATGCCGGGGTGGGGGAGGAGTCAAGAAGGCAGTTCTTAAAGTACTATATCTTAAAAGTTAAAAAGTCCGCATTTTGTGCGGGAATTGGAAACATCATGCGTCGCACAATGTATGTTCTGCGACGTTATACCTGTGGGAGACATCTTCCGTTTAGTTATAAATTGAAAATTTTAATTTTTTAAAATTCCCCTTTTGTGTTCCCTTTTTTATATTTCTTTTGTAAACAAATAAGGAGCTGGTGGCTCCTCTTTTGTGAGGTGTGTTTATGGGTGGATCGATTTAAGGGGGTGTCCCCTATTTTGTGGATGGGGAACTGGTCTGTTTAATAAAATTCAGGTACAGAGCCTCCTCTATTTATATTGGGGTTGACTGAATAGTTTTTTTGGTTTAAAATAAATATCATGAGATTAACACTTAAAGAGGAGGCGACGCTAAACCAACTCGATTTAGAGGGCAAGAGTAAGAAAATAAGTGACTCTGTATTTGCAGTACAAAAAGCATCCGGGAAAACACTGATACTTTCTGGAGCTGGAACAGGAAAAACTTCTTTGTTTCGGGCCAAAATAAAAAGCTGGATTAATTCGGGTATCGATCCTCAAAAGATTTTGGTGACATCTTTTATTAACTATATTGTCGATGATTTGAAGAAGAGTTTACCGAGTGATTGCAATGTTATCACTTTACATAAATTTGCAAAGATTATTTTACATAAATATCTTGGAATAGGCGGAACCTTCAGGGACGGGATCAACGATAATTTTGTAGTAGCAACTGGGATTGATGAATCCATTTTGACTAGAGATCTTTTCTGGTTACTTAAGGAAAAGGTCAGCGAAAAAAAAATTAAAGCAGAACTACACACATATCTAACTAAACCAGATGGGAGCCCCCTTCCTAGTTTTTGGAATAAGTACCTTTCTTTGACCACTCTCTATAATTTGATTACGTTTAAAGACTTAATAGTAAGGGCTTCGAAGATACTCCGGGATAAGCCTAACCTTTACCCTATCGAAAAGCTTATCGTCGATGAATTTCAGGATTTTAACGGAGCTGAGCATGCTATTATTGATGAGCTTCTTGGTGTGGTAGATGATGTTATTATTGCTGGTGATGACGATCAATCTATCTATTCTTCTACAAAAAATGCAGACCCATCCGGCATTCTAAAAAAATGTGATGATTCTGGGTGGAATAAATTGGGTCTTCCCTTGTGTCTTCGAACAAAATCTGCAGCAATAGTAACCTCTGCAATAGACATAGTCAGAAAACAAACGAATAGGAGAATAGACAAAAGTTACCTACCAATGCAGGACAATGGTAAAAAGATTAATGTGATCGAGTTATCAAAATCTGAATCAAAATATTTAATCGAAGCAGAATACATAGCAAGTCAGATAGACAAAGAAGCTCTAGATAAGTGGGACGAGCCCTATCCCCTTTACATGATTATTGGGAGAAATACCAGGCACCTTGAGGTATTAGCAAAAAGGGTTGCAGAGATACTAGATATAGACATAGAAGCGAAAAAAAAGAACATCTATGATGATAAAGAATTGATTAAATTAATATCACACCTAAAGTTAATTATAGACCCTCATGATAACTTGTCTCATAGAAGAATTTTGCACTTATCCAGAAGTAAAGCATATGCGAAAAAATATTTTATGGAGGGCCGTGCAGTAGGTGCTTTTAATTATGCGATGAGCGATTTTGCTAATTCCTTAAAACCCAATATGAATGCGCTTATAAAAATTGATGCAACGGTAATGTCCACAGGTGAAAAACTCGAAAAAATTATAGAGGTTCTTAAGCTAGACAAAAACAACGAGAACATTAAAGTCTTTTTAGAAAAAAATAAGGATAAAGATTCTATCAGGGAGATATTCTATCACGAAAGTGAAGAAATTATCGAAGAGAAAGAAAAAGAAAGATTAGAGATACAGCAACAGAAAATTCAGTTTTTAACTATTTGGGGCAGTAAGGGATTAAAAGCGGAAAATGTTTTCATCGTGGGGTTGGAAGAGGGCTATCTACCCAAAGACAACAAAAATGTTCAGGACGAGGAATTAAGATTAATGTATGTAGCCATGACCAGAGCAGTAGAATCTTTAACTTTAATTGCTTGTAAGATGAGAGCAGATGGTGTTCATGAGCACATGGGATCTATAGGCCATAGAGTCAAAAATAAATCTATATTTTTGTCCTATCTTGAACCGAAAAATACAAAAGACCAAGCTTTCAATAAAGCTGATTTAAAAAGACTATAAATTATATTAAACCGCCAGTTTTGAAGAAATAAAAAAGACTGATTATATATCAGTCCTTATGTCCCCTGGATAAAGTTGCCAGGAAGACTCCGTGATCAAGAGTTCCTATAGCTATGTCTCCCCTGTCGTTTATACTGACCTCCATAGGGTTCCCAACTCCCGAAATAGGAAGTTCTCCATTAACACTTGAGAAGATCTTCCCATGAGAAGTTCTCCATACAATCTCCCCTCGGTTATTGATACTGGGACGTTCGTTATACCAATTATCGAAAGTTATCTGCCCTCGAAGGTTAGAGAATATTTGAGGATAAACACCAGCTTGCTGTTCCCAAGCAAACTCCCCTCTATTATTAATACTAGGGCTAACATGATTAGCTTCATCGAAGGTAAGCTGTCCTCGAAGATTAGAAAAGATTTGCCAATATCCATCAATATGTTTTCTATAAACAATCTCTCCTCTCTCATTAATATCTGGAGTAGCTACTCTTGTCGCAGCCACAAACTCTTCCTGCCCATATAGCCAGATGGTTGTAGCACCAGACCAACCGGACATATAGACAACATCGCCCGCATTGTTAATGCTTGGAGTTCGATTATATCCTACTGTTACCAATTCTCCTCTCAAATTAGAGAAAACGGTTTTATCTGATGGACTGGTTTTTATAATCCAAACTATTTCTCTCTTGTTGTTTATACTCGGGTCTCCCCCATCTCCAATCCATGTTATGTCATAGACCATATTCCAATTCTGAGCATCGGCGCCCGAACTGAACAATACCCCGAGAATCACGAGAAATAACGATAAGATAAGCCCCGTGAGAACAGAATCCTTTTTACTCATCTTTTTCTCCTTTTCAAAAAAACAATGTTCATATTAAATCACATTATCCACCTCAAGTCAATTACTAAGCTCTTCCCCTTTTTATGTTTCTTTATGTAAACAAATAAGGAGCTGAGTGCTCCTCTTTTGTGGAATGTGTTTTTTGGATGGGTCGATTTTGGGAGTCTCCCCTATTTTGTCGGTGGGGAAGGCTTAGTATTTTCCATCCTGGATATCCCCTCCTAATATATATATCTCTTTCAAACTCAGGATTTCTTCTTTTAGTTCGACAATCATTTCTCGATTTTGGCTCTCTCCATATAAATCTACAGTTACCATAAAAACACTTGCCACCAATACCACAATTACTGCTACTAGAACATTCTCTAAACTAATTAGTCTTCTTTCAATATGATCAGTTGGGGAAGACATCCCTGATTCTTCTTGAGATGTGAGTGTTTGATTAGACATATCTTTGTCCTCTCTCAATTATTTTTGCCTCAAAATAAGTTTTTGCAGCTAATTCATTATTTATATAAATTTCAACATCATAACGTCCTAGTTCTTCAATTTTTAAATCAAAGATTCTGTGTATAAATTGATGTCTTGGACTCGGAGCGATTAATTCTACAGGCTTTTCTTGGTTTGTTATAACAACCTTTTTGTCACGAACAATTCTAAAATATTCTGAATATTGTTCCCCCTGGTCAACATCAAAATTAGAAACTAATACCATGACTTTATGAATTACGGGGTATTTTTCTGCGTTAATGGAATCAAATATTCCACCAACGTATAGCTTCCCGTTTCGCAGTTCGGCATTATCACATGTAAATATAAAATTGAGTTTTTTTGATGGCATATATATCCCCAGGGTTTTATTTAAAATTTAAATCTTGCGCCACAAATACTTCACTTCCTCAGGTAATTGTTGGTAGCACTCCTCACATCTCTTGGCAGTCTCATCAATAACAAAATCACCTTTTTCATCTATCTCTTTTTCCAAGTTTAATGCCTGGATTATAATACCACTGTGTCGATTCGTCAGGCCACTCTTTTTCACAACTCCCATCGCATTTTATTTTCCTTATCATATCTAGGTTGTACCACACGATTAGTAAAAAGTAAACAAATAAGGAGCTGATGGCTCCTCTTTTGTTGGGCGTGTTTCTATGTGGGTCGGTTTTTTGGGGAGCTCCCCCATTTTGGTGATGGGAAAGTTGTTTGATCTTTTCCAGTAATAAGGCTTATTAACTCTACTCTCTACCGGTTGCCTTTTGCCCGATTGTGGGTCTTACACAACATCTCACAATTCTTGGCTAAAGTCGCACCACCCTTACTCCAAGCTGACACGTGATCGGCATCCATTTCGTTAAAGCTCCAAATTTTGCTTTTGTTGGCGTCATGTCCTATGGCGCAGTGTGAACAATTTGATTTATCTTTGGTTTTTGCAGTCTTTGTCTGCGACGCATAAGTCGATCTTTTAGTTGCCTCATCAAATACGCGAACATCGAGTAACTTTGTGTCGACTGAACCGCCGAGAATATACTCAAAAATACCTCTTGGATTTTTGACATACGGGTCAGCATAAAGTTGTTGTACTGTTTTTGATACTTTAGCAGGATCGTAAGACTTCTTGTGGTACTCTTCGTACAATCGCCCCCACTCTAGGCCGCACATTTCATTCTCTACATCCGTAAATACACTCGAAACCCAATCAATCACGCTATTGAAATATGTTTTTAACTCAGTAATATTTTTGTCAAAACGGTGGCGACCCATATAGTCGTCAATGTTTCCTTTACTTACCCAGTCTAGCGCCCTCTCAAAAAACGCCTGTCGGTTCACACTACCTTTTATGTAAGCACTCCATTTCTGAATATTGGCATTTTGGCTATTACTGAACTCTTCTTTACCCAGCGTAACGAATGGCCCAGAATAGATCGCATTTAACAATTCTTGGGGAACGAGCGGTACCCCAGCAATATTTATAGTTTTAAACCATCCTTTTATTTCACTCTCTGCACCTTCACATTCGTAAATAAGCAAAGCAGTTTTTAAAATTTTGCCCTGTTTGTCTTTTGCTATACCGCTAAAATATTGCTCCATTCCGTTTTCGTCTTTGATCGCAAATTTGTCAGTCATGAAACGCCCGAGACTGGTGATACGCTGCTGTCCATCTAAAACTTCTGAATTACTGGCACTTACTTTATTGAAATAAATCAAACCTATTGGATATCCTTTTAAGACTGAATCAATAACGGCGACTTCTTTTTTACCGCCGTCAGAAGCATAAATATAGTTGCGCTGATACTCCGGCTGGATAGTGAGTTTGCCAGACAAACCAAATAGCCCCTTGCCCTCCAATTCGTTATAGACGAACCCATCGCAAATATCTTTTACAGTAATGTCGGTTTTTAAAGTTGTTTTCATATTATTTTTTTCTTATGTTTTATTAAAATACGCGCATAAGGATCTTTTCTCCCAGTAATTTTTAACTGGGGTGGTTTAGATAATCCTTTATCTATAACTGAGAAAAAATGAGGATTTATGTCAATAATCTCAAATTGATCAGGATTGTATTTATCTAAAAAAGTAATCGGTACACCCATTACACCCTTATAATCACTTGGTATTGAATCAGTAAAAGGCACTTCTATTGCATCGTAATTATCATATTTATGATATGCTTTTTTACCTTTAATTTCTTTGTGTTTGCTGTATTTTAAATTTTCTTCCATGGTCATAAGCGGTAATGGTTGATGACGATGTCCGTGGTCAAGATTAGTAAGCCACAAACAATTATTAGTGGCAACAATTCTATCTCCATTTTCATCTATTCGAGCTTCTGATCCGTACAAGTCATAGGATTCGGGCACAATAAACCCAGAAATCCACCTTCCCATTCCATTACCAAGCCATATTTCATTATTTTTAATTTTTTGGAATACTTCTTTATAAGCTATGCAATTAATATTGCCGATTATCAAAAACTTTTTATTATAATCGAAAAGTTGCTTGACGTATTCTCGAAACAGACTGAACGGCGGATTTGTTACCACAATATCGGATTGTTTTAGTAATTCCACACACTCAGGACTTCTAAAATCACCGTCTTTTTCTAACGGCGTCCATTCGTTGTGTTTGTTTGCCTTTAATTGTTTGGCAACATCCTTCAAGTTGAATTCGCCGTCGTCGTCTGTGTCATGCACTTCGTTGATAATAAATTTGTTGGCATTTATCTTGGGACGACCCCTTAATTCTGTAAGAGTTTTATCATCGCCAAACAATCTTAGTTGCGTGTTGGCTACAGGCGAAGGTTTGTAGCTAGTGGTGATAAGCTGTTTCAGTCCAAGCTTGTTGAAATTGAGCACGAAATAGCGAAAAAAGTTGCTCTCGAATGGATCGTCACAGTTGCAATATACTACCTTGCTACGGAATTCATCGGGGTTGTATTCCAAGTAAGCCTCAATCTCTTTTTGAATATCGACGTACTGGGTATAAAACTCATCAAGCTTTGCTTTTTTTGCGTTTGTAAGATTGATGTTTGCCATATTTTTATTATCTACTTTTAGTTCACTCTTGACTATACTTGATATACAGATCCGAGACCTGTATATGTCTTTATGGTATTTAATTAGATTATTTTATACTCGAGACTCGTAATCCCCTTTTTACTAGGTTGTTTAAAGTTTATAAGTATCCCGTTCTTAATCTTCAATATATTCATATAGTTTTCTATCTGTCGTTCCTCAGAAGGCCCTAAATCGCCTCCTACGGCCTTCAATTCTAGTATAACCTTATCTTTACCCAAATACACGATTAAATCTGGATATCCCTCCCCTACGTAATGATCTTTATATTTCAATTCAACAACTTTTTGACTATCATATCTTATTTTCGCTAATCTTAAACCAACTTGCATAGCTCGATCATAAACAACTTCTTGGTGTCCCGATCCTAATTGTTTATATACATCTTTTGCGATGTTTATTATTTTTTGTGAATTTTTGTCCATATTATATCGCTCAATTAAATCCGCTATATGTATCTCTTTTTGTTCATAGATTAAAGTGCTTGGCAAGTATTATTTACTCGCTGATAACCGGTTTGACATTTCCAAGTGGTAGATGTGCTCCAGTATGAATTAGCAGGTTTAGAAAGTGCTTGGCAAGTATTATTTACTCGCTGATAACCGGTTTGACATTTCCAAGTGGTAGATGTGCTCCAGTATGAATTAGCAGGTTTAGAGTTAGGAGGTGGCTGGGTTGTAAGCACGCAAGCTGTTTGATTGCTATTCCAAGTATAGCCAGAAGTGCAATCACAAAGAAAGCTTCCATCAGAATCATATTCACCACTCCAAGTCGAATGAAGCCATTTTTCGCTACAAGCCTTATAACGAGTTACACAAAGACCCGAAACACTACCCCTTACCGTCCCAGAGCTACATTGATCAAGAGTTGTAGGAGTTGCCCGAGGGGTCAAGCTTGTACGAGTTTGGGTATTATTGTCATAACCACTGTCATAGAATGTTAAAATAATAATAAAAATCACCGCTAATCCTATCCATAAAAACCACTTTTTATCTAGCTTATAATTATCGGCGCCAGGAGGAGTTCCACCGGTTTTCGCTGAACTTCTATTCTTAGTGGAGTCTCGATCAGACTTATTTGTCACTCCCCCTCTTCTACCAAGGAATTCCAGATTAATATTCAGGTGCTTATTATTTTTCTTCACGACTTTGTTTTTATTGTTATTTTTACAAT
>SDBT01002462.1_pt1 | contig 32735 bp, 33 predicted proteins | sample 2277101 | NCBI WGS metagenome assembly SDBT01 (sample SAMN10404973, study PRJNA504765) | marine sediment metagenome | isolation source: marine sediment core GS10_PC15, 103 cmbsf | place: Arctic Ocean: Southern Knipovich Ridge | collected 2010
ATCGTGAAACAATGATTTCACGCTCAATATAAGATGAAAAAATCGTTTTTTCCTTTTTCTGTAGTAAATAAGTGGTTGAAAGAGATTTGATAATCACAGATTTCTCCAATATAAATATCTAAGTTATAAGAAGGAAGTAAATAAAACTTTTATTTTAAGGTATAGAATGCGAAATATTAGCTTTTTTCCTTATTTTTTTCTTATAATTCTTATAATAAAGTCTTTGATGTTTCGGATCCATCTTATTAAATTCTTCTATTGCCTTTTCAGGAGGAAACACTTCTATTTCACCATTTTCTCTTTGAATTACACACCCTGAATTTTTTAATATCTTATAATTTTTCGCATTTTCAACTCGATCTCCCCAACAAATTATATTACAATTACCACAAGTGAGTTGTATACTTCCCTGCTCTCCATATGAGGCTGGAGCATAACCCTTAGAATGATCTCGAATTTTTGGTCTTTTCTTCTGATGTGTCATCGCAAGACTTATCAAACGGTTCACTTCATAGTCATTCTCAGGATAATCGTATCGACCTGGAGACCATGTCGAAAACTTTCCTGATTTATGCAATCCAGTAGAACCTCCGCATATGAGAAAACACCTCAACTTATTTAATCTTTTAGAGTAAGTAAAGCTATAGCCACCTAAAGTAACTTCCGTTTCTTCCTTATCAGAGAACATTTTGAAGCCACATACATGAGTACAGAGTTTACATTTTACACAAAAAGATTCCTCAGCTGAAAGTGGATCGGTTGGCTCTAACTTAGCTGATGTTACAATGCCACCTAATATTATCGTTGTACCGTATCCTTTTATTCCAACACTACCAGACCACCCAAAGGATGCTACTCCCGAGCGAACAGCAAGATATCTTAGAGATAATTCAGGTGGTAGTGAAACCTGCCATCCAGGAACATCTTCTCTATATTTATTGTTCGGAATTACGCTCATAGCTTTATATCCCTTTTCCCTTAAAAAATTCCGAATAAACTTTGCGATATGCCACGCTTTATAATTTACTTCAATATTATCTTGTTCGTGATCTGCTCTACTATTCGGAAGTTCTTTTGACAAAAATGGACGAATTAGGTCTTTATTTAAGGGTATAGCAAAACTAATCCCCGATTGAGCCTCCGGTAATAGATATGTTAAATCAGCGCCTGGAGGTCCACCTGTCATTGTTTCGAGTGTTACGAATCCAACGTTGATAGCACCACGTTCTTTTAACATAATCTCAATTTCTTCATTTAAACTCATAATTTAAAACCCCTTGTATTATATAATGAAGCATTGTAATTTGATTTTTTCATTATCCATTTTGTGTTCTATAATTTTTTTTATGATTACTACTTAGACTGCCTTATTTTTATTTGATAAACTCTTCATCTATGAATAAACACATGATGGTATTCAATTTCAGATTTTATATTGTACTTAGCTATTTTCTCATAAATCTTTCGAAATGTTTCTGTTCTAAATATAAATTCTTGACTTAAAAAATTCTCTAATATTTTAATTCTTCCTGAACCATAAATCTTATCTGGTACAAAAGAGTATTCTTTTCTGATTTTTTCAGCATATATACGATACATTTCTTTATTTGTTCCAAGTATTAATAAATCTAAATCTAGAAAAAGCTTAGTATCAAAATCTCCATTTGAATCAACATTTGAATGATTTTTAGTTTTTAAAATTAAATTTTTAATTTTTTTAATCTTTTCTTTATTATAATTTACTTTATTGAGAAATTTTTCAGCGATATCAGCACTCCTTTCCTCATTATCGCCTTTTTTTGCATCATATACAATGTCGTGAAACCAAATTGCAAATAGAACTAAATCATAATCGTTCATACTTCTTCTTAATTTCTCAGCTTCAAGAAGCATATCCTTAATATGATTGAGGTTATGATACTTTCTTTTAGAAGAATTATAACAGTTTTTGATCTGTTTAAATGTATTATATATAAGAGTTTCATTATCGGAATATTTTGTAATTAGACTTAACCATTTATTCTTTAATAACGCTAATTTCTTCATTTTTTGTTTTATATAATTTAATAAGATTATAATAGAAGGAAAAAATTTTAATCAATATGATCATATTCTTCATCGCTAAAACCCTTTTCATTAGCAAACGCTGAAATAAATTTTAGATTCTTTTTATTTTGAAATATTAAAAAAATATGATTTGGTCCTAACTCATCATTCCTATAAGCTAGTTCATAATTATTATCATTAGCTATTTCAAATAATTTCTTCTCTATCAAATCCTTTGAATAAACATCTTTTTTATCGATTTTATTTTCCATTTTAAAACAAGCATGTTGAAAAATAAGTCCTCTAGGCTTTTAACTAACAAACATAAAAAAGCAGTTTTTATAAATTTTATAAATTTAAGATAAGAAAATGGGAATTAAAAAAGAAATCCCACAATATTTATAAAATCCCAGTATATAATTATTATGGGATTATACCATATTAAGGAGTTGATTGATTTTGAAGATAAATACCGAAATTAGGAAGGTTGATTCTCAAGGAAGAATTGTTTTACCACATAAATGGAGAAAAAAGGAGCTTAAAGAAGGGGATGAGGTAATAATTATTGAGGATGAAGGAATTCTCAAGATAATACCAAAGAAAAAAGTTGATTTAACTCAGTTTTTTGATTCTTTAGAGTTTGATGATGTTCTTATTGATAAACTTAAAAATTGGTTTGATTTTGAAAATTATCTTTTAAATAAGAAATTTAAACAAGATTAAAATGATTTACTTAGATGCTAATATTTTTGTTTATGCTTACTTTAAACCAAAAGAAGGGAGGATTTTATCAAACAAAATAAAATGGTGTAAAGAGGAAGCAAAAAAGATAGTTCAAAAAATTAATGAGGAGGAAAGTAAATATTGTATCTCCTTAATTCAATTGTCTGAAGTAGTCAATCTTTTAAAAAATGCCATGTCTTGGGGAGATTTACAAGTATTTATAATGGGATTAATATCAAATAAGTCAATAGATATCATAGAAATATCAAAAATGATGTATATCAATGCAGTTAATAAGATAACCGAATATAATATGGATTCTAATGATCTTTCCGCATATTTACTAATGAAGGAAAAAAAAATTAAAAAAATTTATACATTTGATCAGCATTATGAAAACTTACCTGATATAACACGCTTACCACAAATACCAAAAGAATTGAAATAAAATTATTAATAAACCTCAACGTCAATCTCATCTTCAAATGCATAATAATCATTTAAATAAAGATCAATGAGGAAGAGAAAAATTGATTTAAGACTTATTTTATTCTAACATAGCACTTGAGAGAGATGATTAGAGCACTATTATAAGATCAAATTTTTTAAATCTTTAGTAAAATTAAAATTATAGCTCCTTTTAAAAAGTTGTTTTAAAAGAAATAGAAATTCTAAAATAATGTCAAATTTTAATTAAGAATATTACAGGTTCAAAACTTAAGATAAAGCCTTTTTCGTTATGTCCCTCGATTCATAACGCTTAAGTAAAATGTTTCATAAATCCATCACATAACGCATCATTTTTAAAACAAACATGTTGAAAAATAAGACCTCTAGACTCTTAACTAATAAACAAAAAAAAGCATTTTTTATAACTGGAATAGTAATTATTTCCACTTTTATGGTCATTTCTACCAGTATTGATATAGTTAGCTCAAAAAATCGTTTAATTTTAGCAACAACAACCTCCACTTACGATTCTGGATTACTAGATTATTTACTTCCGGTTTTTGAAGAAAATTTTGGTATAATAGTAGATGTTTTATCAGTTGGAACAGGTCAAGCATTAGAAACTGCGAGAAGAGGGGATGCTGATGTATTACTTGTTCATTCCAGAGTTAGAGAAGATGAATTTATTGCGAATGGTTATGGAATACATCGTGTTTGTATTATGTATAACGATTTTATCATAATTGGACCCGTTTCAGATCCTGCCCATATTAAAGGAGAGAATATTACAACAACTATGACAAATTTGAAAAGTGCAGGAGAGGCAGGTTTGATTAAATTTTATTCTAGAGGAGATTATTCTGGAACTCATTCAAAAGAATTAGGTTTATGGGCTCTTATAGATTTTGATCCAAATCCCGGAATTGATCAATGGTATTTAGAAACAGGGTCTGGAATGGGTAATACGCTAATAATTGCTGATGAAAACAATGGCTATAGTCTAATAGATAGAGGAACTTGGCTGTCTGCAATTGGTATTAGCTTGATTTTATTAATTGAGGGAGATAAACTTTTAATAAATCCCTATGGAGCAATAATTGTTAATCCAGAGACTCTTCTAACAGTAAAATATGATCTAGCATTAAATTTCGTGGGATTCTTAACATCAAAAAAAGGACAAGATCTAATTGGAGCTTATAGAAAAAACAATGAGACTTTATTTTTTCCTTCCTTTGGGCATTGTAATGAAATTCACGGTTGCCGGACAACGGATATTGAAATTGAATTCTGGAAAGAATATAACGGGGGTTATATCGGACATAACCCAATATAATTTTCAAAAAAAACAAGATGAAGGGGAATTTATTTGGTCAATGAATTTATTGAAGGAATAATTGAAGCTTTTATATTGCTATTTACATTCGATCCAGAAGTTTGGGGGATTATAGGGCTCTCAATTCGTGTTTCAGGGACAGCAATTTTCTTTGCTGTACTCTTCTCTCTCCCAGTGGGGACATTTTTAGCATTACGCGAATTTCATGGAAAAAAAACACTTACAAACATAATTAATACATTCATGGGTTTTCCCCCAGTTGTAATGGGTCTTTTTGTCTTTTTAATATTGTCAAAAAGTGGTCCTCTTGGCTCTTTAGGGCTTTTATATTCTCCTACAGCCATGATTACCGCTCAATTATTACTTGCTATACCAATCATCATTGGAACTTCTAAAGCTGCTGTTGAAAATGTGGATCCTGTATTACAAGAAACCATACTTTCTCTTGGGGCGAATGAACGTCAGTTATGGTGGGAGTTAATTAAAGAGTCTAAAAAATCCATCATAGCAGGGGTGATAGTAGCTTTTGGACAAGCTATATCAGAAGTGGGAGCCGTCATGATTGTAGGAGGAAATATTAGATGGCATACTAGAACATTCACCACGGCTATAGTATTGCAAACTCGGATGGGTGAGTTTGGCATGGCAATCGCTTTAGGATTAATCCTGATCATTTTATCATTCATCTTGAATTATACATTAACTCATTTACAAATGATGGAGAAATAACTTGACTTTAATTGAAGTTCGGAATATCTCAAAAGATTACCTTAACAAAGAAGGTTTAAATCAAACTGTTTTATCTAATATTGACTTTACAATTGAAAAAGGTGAATGTTTTGTTATTATTGGTCCTAATGCTAGTGGAAAAACAACCTTATTGCGTATTTTAGGATTACTCGAGCATCCTTCAAAAGGGAAAATATTTTATCAAGGAAATGAAATTACAAATTTATCCAGAAAAAATAAGACAAAATTTCGTAGGAAAATAAGTTTTGTTAGGCAGAAACCAGTTGTTCTAAACTCCACGGTAAAAAAAAATATCGCTTTTGGATTAAAGGTCCGTGGTTTCAATGAGCAAGAAATAAATAATAAAGTAAAAAAAATTATTGAAATTGCGGATCTTAATGGTTTAGAAAATAAAAATGCAAGAACTTTATCAGGAGGGGAGATGCAGCGAGTTGCAATTGCTATGAATTTTATAATTGAGCCTGAAATATATTTGTTGGATGAGGTATCAGCAAATTTAGATCCTAAGAATATCTCTCTATTAGAAGAATTTATAAACGCTATAAAAAAGGATAACCAAAAAACAATAATTATGAGTACTCACGACAGATTAGAAGCAATAAAATTCGCGGATCGTATAGGAGTATTGTCTAATGGCAAAATTTCTCAATTAGGATCTCCAAATGAAATATTTACATCACCTAAAGATGAATTTACCGCTCTATTCGTAGGATATGAAAACATTTTTACAGGGAGGGCTAAAATTGATGAAAAATCTGGATTGAATCGAATTAAAATAAATGAAATAACTATTACAGCCTCATCTCAAGTAGAAGGTGATGTAAAAGTTTGTATTCGCCCTGAAAGTATCGGGATTGTTAAGTCACCTCCATCAAATACGAGTTATCGAAATACTTTTAAGGGTAAAATTGAAAAAATTCGCGAACTTGGTAATATTGGTAATATTTGTCATTTGATTGTAAGATGTAAATCAGAGAAGTTTTTAATTACAATTACAACTCTCTCACGAGAGAACCTAAGTTTGAAAGTCAATTCTGAAGTGTACATAAATTTTAAAGCTACAGATGTTAAATTATTGTAAAATCCTCTATTGTAATAGATGTTAAGTTAAATTAACTCAACTCCATAATTTTAATTATTTTTAAAGATATTTCCCGAGATGGTGTTATAACTACCATATGCTATATATATCCCAGATTTTGTGTTGTTAATTACGATGTTTCCTGAAACCATGTTATTATAGCTTGTACGTATATTTATCCCAGATTTTGCGTTATAATTTGCTGTGTTTCCCGAGATGATACTAGAATTACTATTATACAAAAGGATACCAGAACTTACATTGTTTGAACAGTTGTTATTTATCAAGGTTCCGTTGTTTTATTAAAAATTGTTCACACGAAGTTTGGAATAAATCCCTTCATAAGTTAATAAAGCAAAATTTAAATAATAGGATTATAGTTAAAATATTGAAGAATAATGAAAGTATACTTAGATAAAGACGTAGCTGAGGATTTAATAAGCTATAAATTAAGAAATGTTCAAGAACATATAAATAAAGTATTGAAAAGATGGAATGAAGCCGAAGCTTCAGTATTTTTAGAAAAAGCTAAAAATGGAACTTATTCCGAAGCAGAAAACGATGCTATCGATCTCAAACAACTATTACTTGAAGAAAAAAAATTAAATGAACTAATTAATTCATTGTAGGAGCCGGATATTTTGACGGGCTTTGATAAACTTAAAGCTGCTCGTAAATTCCTCCTTAATGAGCTACTTTCAGAAATTAAAGATGAGTATTTTGATGATGAACGCCCGTTTTTAAAAATTACTTTTTTTAAGGGATTAGTCCTTTATATTCGATATAATGATTGTGATGAATATTTATATAATCTTGTAATTCACGAAACTGACTATCAACTAATAAATAAACGTCTTGAAACAAAATTAAAAAATTTGAAAAAAAAGATTTAGAATTTATAATTGTTGAGTTGATTTTATAAGACTTTCTAGTTGCATTTCATTAGTTATATTCTCTAAGGGAGCAAATAGATATTTAAAATTACTTAAATTCCTAAATATATCTTTTTTACTCGAGGTTCTCTTCTTAATTCTTCTTTTGTTCCTTTTAATTCAATTCTTCCCTCCTCAAGTATATGAGTAATATCAGAAACATCCATTGCTAAAGCTCTATCTTGTTCGACCAATAGAGTGGTTTTTCCTGCTTCCTTTATTTCTCTAATTGCTTTAAATATCGATTTCTTTACTTTTGGAGCTAAACCTACTGAAGGCTCGTCCAACAAGAGTAGTTTTGGATCAGACATTAGTGCTCGTGCTATTGCAAGCATTTGTTGTTCACCACCACTTAACGTTCCTGCTTCCTGTTTTTGTCTCTCTTTTAATCGAGGGAATATTTCATAAACATAATCTCTCAACTTCTTATATTTTGCTTTATCTTTTAATAAATATGCCCCCAACCTGAGGTTGTCCGCAACACTCAAATGATAAAATAATCTACGGCGATCTGGGCTTTGAGCAATTCCTTTTTTAGCGACTTTATGAGCTTTTAAGCCTTCTATTCTTTCACCTAAGAATTCTATTGTTCCTCTGTCCGGTGTTTCTAAACCAGATATTAATCTAAGGACTGTTGATTTTCCAGCACCATTTGGGCCGATAATAGCAGCTAAAGATTTATCTTCAACTTTTAAATTAAGTTCTGCAAGCACTCTTGCACTCCCATAATAATGATAAATTCTTTTTAATTCAAGCAAATTCTCCACCTCTTCCTTCTCTATTAAACTTAATGTTTTTCAGTTCTCTCTTTAAATCTTAAAACTAAAAAAAATATTCTTTACTCTTTTATAATAATAGCCTTATGAATATTTAAAAGTTATATAAGATTAATCTGTTCTTGCTGATATAACATATTAAAAATAAGTGAAAACTATTAATTGTATTTTCAAAAAAGAGATTTCAGAGTCCAATCTTCGATCTTCTTTTTAAATCTTATTTTAATACTAAAATCTTATTATAATAAGAGGTAATCTAGATTCACTAAAATTCCGATGTATTATTCTTGTAATATCCTCTTTCGATATCCTTAGAAACCGTAAAAAATATTCATAAGCTAATAACGCAAAATTTAAATAATAGGATTATAGTTAAAATATTGAAGAATAATGAAAGTACACTTAGATAAAGACGTAGCTGAGGATTTAATAGGCTTAAAATTGAGAAATGTTCATGAACATATAAATAAAATATTTAGAGGATGCAGAAAAGTATCTAAATTGATAAATAGGCTATAGACTTTTTTAAGACTTTTTTAATATTTTTTAACGAATTTTAAATCAAAAATTCAATACTAAATTTTTATTTTTAATATAGATTTGTTTATATTAAGGTTAAAATGAGAAAAGTTTGCAATTAAACCAAAGAGGAAGGAATTGAACGATAAACTTTAAACTATAGATAATCTAAATTAATATTAGTTCTATAGAGAATTAACATGAAATTTTATTTAATTTTAAAAAAATAAATATAATATAACTTAAAATTTTCTCAATTTTTAATTTTTTAATAATTTAGAATATTTTTGCCAAAATTTAATAATTTTATCAACATTTTTACAAAGGTTCTAACTAGATATTTTTAATATATAAACGAATTCAAATATTTAACGTTAAAATTAGAAAATTTTTGAATGAATAGGAGGAATGAATATTATATGGATGTTCTTAACTTAATTAAAATAATAACAGCAATAATTTCAGCCATATTTACATTAATAGTGGGAATTAGTGTGTTGCGTTTAAATCCAGGTAATTTATTAAATAGATGGTTTACCCTATTTTTTCTCTCCGCTTCCGGAGGATTTTTAACTTACACAATTTACCATCTTATAACCTTTAATGCAGATATTATTATTCCCATTATGATAATAGCCCAGATTTTTTACAATTTTCTCTTTATATCCTTAGTGATGACGGTTTTTGTATTAGAAAAATTTGAAAAGATTGCAATGGGTCTTAAATACTTTGGAACAATGATGGTTTTATTTATTATAATGACCTTTGGATATTTTATCTGGGTTCCTTCATTAAATACTGAAAGATATGAACAAGGTATTGTTGATACCGAAACCCCTATGGGTTGGTTTATTTTTGTGAAGCTTGTACAAATAGGATTATCTATTTATGTTGTATATAAATACGCTATGATTACAAGAAAAATAGGAGAAGAAACTAAAAAGAGAGTACAATGGCTCTTTATAGGAATAAGCATAATTATTATTGGTCTTCTTCTTAATTTATTTGGAGGAATACTCGGATCAATTTTAACAGAAATTTTTGCATTAATCGTACTTGATATCGGGACGATTGTACTATTTAAAGGCTTTTTGATTAAATAAAATTTTTTTATATTTTCTTATTTCCCACAATTTTTTTAATGAGAACCTCGGTTTTGTCTTATAAGCTAATATGAATTCAGATAACATCTAATCTCTGAAAATTGTTCTAATACGATCCCCTATTTTTAACCTTAGATCTCCAAGAATTTCATCAATTTTGGGTATAAATTTTTTAAAGTACTTAGGTTCTTTCGAAAAGATGTCATTAAGAGTATAATCGATAAGAAATTGAGAGATCATTTCCTTTAAATGTCGTTTTACAAATTTATGATTTGTACCTCTTTCGATAATAGCAAATGATAATAAAGGTTGAGGTTTATTATCAATGTTACTCTGTATTTGAACCGTCTTATAATAACAGATAATCACAAAGTCCTTAAGAGATATTACATCAATCTTATCATCAAAAATCTCAGTGATGAAATCCTTCAGTCCAGTTAGAAATCTAGCCCGTATATTAGGATTTATTATCTTATCTGAAGATGAATAATACTTGATATCAACTAAATTTTTCATACCTATATTTATTCCAACTTCTAAAACTGCCATTTCTCAAAAAAAAATTATTTAGATGCTTATACCCTATTCTAGATCAATGTTTTATTTTATTTTTAATTGTTTTTAAATCATTCTTAAATACTACTATTTCAAAAATTATTTACTTTACAATTATTAATAACCATTAGAAGATTTAACTTTTATTAAAATATTAATTTGAAAAATTTTAAAACGTAAAAATAAGACTTAACTAAAATGAGAGATATATCGAGTAAAAAATCAGTTATTCGGATTGCTCAGGCTTCTGGAAAAATATATCTCAAAAGAGAAACGCTTGAAAAAATTCAAAGTAAAACTCTCGAAAAAGGAGATGTTTTTACTATCTCAAGAATTGCCGCTATAAATGCAGTTAAAAAAACGCCTGAGCTGATTCCTTTATGTCATCCAATTCCCATCTATTTTATAAAAATAGATTTTCAAATTGAAGGGGAGAATAACATTAATGTTACATGTACCGTAAAAAGCGACGCTAAAACTGGAGTTGAGATGGAAGCTTTAACTGGCGTAAATATTGCGCTTTTAAATATATGGGATGTTGTAAAGATGTATGAGAAAGACGAGAAAGGCCAATTCCCATCAACTCTAATTTCTGATATTAAAGTGGATGAAAAAATGAAATTGGATGAAAAAATGTAATAGGCTTTACTAAAAAATTAGTTTTTTAATTTATTCTTTAATCAATTAAAATCTAAGTTAAAGATTTAGTGTTTTTTAACAAATTTCTTTTATTTTTAGATTTATAAAGAGCTGAAGCGTATAATTCAAAAATAAAAGTAGTTATCTTATAATAATCCTTTATCAATAGTTGGAAGAGTAAAATAAAATGAACTTCCCTTATTTTTCCCCTCAGACTCCATCCAGATTTTTCCATCATGAGACTCCACAATTTGTTTTGAAATAAAAAGTCCTAAACCAGTACCTTCAATCCCTAAATCAAGCCCTTGACCATAACGTTCGATTTTTCCAAATTGTTGAAAAATTTTAGTTTTTTGCCACTCAGTAAAACCAATTCCATTATCTTTAACTGAAACAACCACATTATTTTCTTTTAATTCAGTTTTTATTTCAATTTCACCCATAATAGGAGTGTACTTAATTGCATTAGTTAGCAAATTTGAAATAACATCGTGAATCTCCTCTTTTTCAAAATTTGCGTACAATTCAGGGGGTACATCTAATTTAATAGATTGTTTTCTTTTTTCTGACATTGGTTCTAATTCACTCACACAAAATTTAATGAGAAATGATAAATCTTCTTTCTGTACTTTTGGTTTCAAATCCTGTAATTCTAATTTAGAAGCTTTTAAAAGGTTGTTAATAATACTCTGAAGTCTTTCACATCCATCATTTATCTCTCTTATTTTTGAAATAATTGGCTCATCTAATTGATCCTCATACAAATCTATAATGAGTTCAGAAAAACCCTTTATTGAAATGAGGGGTGTTTTTAATTCATGAGAAGCTCTTCTTAAAAACTCCGATTTTAGCTCATTTATTTCTTTTAATTTTTCATTGATTTGCTTTCTCTCAGTAATATCCATACCATAAATATTTACATAATCGGCTTCTTTTACGGGTGTAATAGCAAAGGAGTAATTTCTACCATCAAGCTCAATTTCAGTTTCAGAAATTTGATTGCTTTCAAATGTTACTTTCACATTTTCTTGAAAAAATTTGGGGATTTGATCATTATCTACTATATTTAATAAATTTTGACCTACATCGTTGATATACATAACTCGATTTCTATTCACTCTTAAAACGGGATAGGGATCCTCAGATGGAAACTGAGCTAAATCAAAAATTTCTTTCTCTTTTTTTTTTCGATCAGTGATATCTCTTACAATTCCCCCTATCCTAACAGGATCTCCTTGCACATCTTTTATAATCCAAAATCTAGCATTTATTGGTAAAATTGTGCCATCTTTTTTAATATACTCTTTCTCATAGATAACACCATCACTTTCTCCTGATAACTGCGATGCTATCAGATTATCTTCCATTTCATGCCATTTTTGAGGTGTAATATCTCTGAAATTTAATCTTAAAAGTTCCTCTTTCGAATAACCAAGCATCGTAAGATATGCATTATTAACATCAATAATTCTACCCTCCATATCGACAGAAGTAATTCCATCTGTACTTGATTCAAATAACATACGAAATTTTTCTTCAGATTCCCTTAATTTTTGATCTGCCTTCTTACGGTCGGTGATATTATCGAAAACAGTGACAAAATAATTTTTTTTGGGAGAATATACCATAATTGAGAGCCAAATCTTTAACGGTTCGAAAAAAATCTCAAATTTTGTATTTTCCCTTGTTAACGCTACTTTTCCATATATTTTGATTAAATCAGATGAAAAGTTCTTGATACCTGGCATTAGTTCGGTAACTCTTTTACCAACAGTTTCTTCTTTTTTCAATCCTGTTAATCTCTCAAAAGCATCATTGATTTCTAAATATATAAAATCTACAGGTATATTGTTTTCATCAGTAATAATTTTGCAAAATGCGAAACCCTCAAGCATATATTTAAATAACTGACTAAATTTCTTTTCACTATCTTTGAGTTCTTGCTGTATCCATACCCTTTGGATGGCTGTTGCTAATTGCATTGCAACATTTTCTAATATTTCTACAATCTCAAGAGGGACCATATTTTCATGATGGTCAGCAAGATGGATGAGACCCAATATACGGTCTTCTAATGAGATTGCAATTAATGCAACAGATTCATACCCAGTAAGATTACATATATTCCGAGTTTCTCCTTTTTCTTCTTCTGAAACAGTTGCTAAAAATTTAGTTGTCGCATTCATAAAAAATGATCCACGCTTAGTGTAAAAAGAAAGTTCAGGATCCGCTTCTCCCTTTATGACATTAATACACATACATTTGTCACTCTTAATCGATAAAGGACTTTCTGATTGGTAGAATTCTTTACTAAAACCTTGATATGCTTCATAAGGAATATTACCTTCTGTATCTAACATTCGAATTCCCACTGAGTCACATTTTGTTAGTTTTTTTATTTCAAGAACAAATTCTTCAAGTAAAGGCTTCATTTCAATATGCTGATTAGCAATCTTCAAAAATAAGTACGGAATATTAATAGAATCCTTAAAGGAATTATCATTCTGCCTCTTATCACAATCTCTGGATTCCATTGTTGAATTAGAAAAGTTCATCTATGTCTAGTAATGCTCAACAATTTTAAATTTAATTAAAAAGAATCTAATTTTTTAATTGAATTGCTTCATAAAAATGCCCTTTAGATTAACCTTTAACTTCATCGATTGTTATGATATTCTTTCGCTATTTTTCGAACTAATTCTATTGGTTCTTTTGTTTCTATATAACAATTTCTCTTATTACGTATCTATTTTACAGAATCTGTGTATATAGGGATAAGTTCATTATAAATAGCCCAAATCGCAATCTCTTTTTTACAGTGATTTTAATTCCTGCACCCAAAGTGATCTTATGTTATCATAAGTATTATCAGCAGCGCTTAGATAAGTATATTCTGTTGAATCGTATATTGATCTCCAATACATCGTAATATTATAGGACACCGCCGATAGTGATCCAGTAAGATAATCTTTTTAAAGACGGCATCGTTATTTCTTGGTATACATAACGTAAATTTTGAAATTTTCATTTTAATTTAATGAGAGATAACTGTAATAGAGAAATTAAGCATATCAGGTTTTCAGTAACTTCAAAATGTAATTTTAAATGTATTTTTTGCGATTCAGAAGGTTTTATACCAAAGACTTCTGAATTAACAGTGAAAGAAATCACTAAATTATGCAAAATATTAGCTGAAGTTTTAAAAGTCACCAGAATCAAATTTACCGGCGGGGAACCTTTATGTCGAGAAGAAATCACAGATATTATAAGAAATATATCTGAATTACGCCTTTATAAAGATATTTCTATGACTACAAACGGTTTCTTTTTATATGAAAAAGCAGAGGAATTACATAACGCCGGATTAAATAGAATTAATGTATCACTTGCATCATTAAAACAAGAAGTGTATAAAGAAGTTTATAATTCAGACTCATTAGATAAAGTCCTTAGAGGTTTGCAAAAAGCGAAGGAAGTTGGGTTAAATCCAATAAAATTAAATTTTGTTTTGCTAAAAGGATTGAACGATGATGAATTGGAAGATATTATAGATTTTTGTGCAAAAAATAGATTTATATTGCAATTAATCGAATTACATAAAGTTTCTGACGCTTTAGGAGGTAATGATGATTTTTATGATAAATATCACCTTGATATTAAGCCAATAATAGACATAATAGAATTAAAAGCTATAGAAACAAGGATAAGAGGAAGTATGCAAAATAGAAAAGTGTTTGTATTACCAAATTCAGCCACTATAGAAACAATTTCGCCAGGACATGACTTTTGTTTAGGATGCTCTAAAATAAGAGTCGGATGTGATGGGACTCTCTTCGGCTGTTTAAACCGTTCTGATCTTGGTAAAAATATCAAAGCTGAATTGAATAATCATTATTCGTTATCAAAATACGAAAAAATAGTCAGACAAGTTGTAGATTCAAGAGAGCCTTACTTTTAGGAATTAAAGAAAAACTAACTAAATGAATGATAATTTGATCGTAAATATTCTTTATTTTGCTGAATTAAAAGAGATAACTAAAAAAGAAAGTGAGAAACTTGAGTTAGTAAACGGAGAACTGAAAGAATTAATTGATTTAATAGTCAAAAAATATCCCGGTATTCAAGATTTGATTTGGGATAAAAAAACCCAAAACTTAAGCAACACAATTTCTACTATCATCAATAATCAAGCTATTCACACGAAAGCTCCATTATTAAAAAAATTAAATGATGCAGATACAGTTGCATTTTTATTACCCGTTTCTGGAGGGTAGAAATGAAGGATAAAAATGATGTAAAAATAGAATCAGGTATATATTCTAAAGGTAAAATTACATTAGATCAAATTATTAATTCTATAAAAAATAACCCAAATATCCCACAAGTCGGTTCTATAATCACATTTTCCGGAATTGTCAGAGAAACTTCTAAAGATGGAAAACCTGTTATAAGAATGAAAATCGATGCTTATAGAGAATTGGCAAATAACTCTATTCTTAAAATATGTGAAAAGCTTAAAGAAAAAAAAGGGATAATTGATGTTAAAATTATTCATTTGAAAGGAGATTTTGAACTCTCTGAAGATTTGGTTTATGTTGTGGTGGCATCTGCTCATAGAGAAGAAGGTTTTGATGCCATAATTAAAGCAGTTGACATGTATAAAAAAGAAATAGCCGTATGGAAACGAGAAGATTTTATCGATGGAACATCAGAATGGGTTCATTAATTTAATACAATTTTAAAAAATTTTAAAAATGAAATTCCTAAAAACTATTAGCGTAAATGAATTTAAGAATATTCTTAATACGATTCCAAAAATTACAACTGGAGAAGAATTAATTAAATTAGGAGATAGCTTTAACAGGGTTATTTCTAGAGATATCAGTAGCAATATTGATGTTCCACATTTCCGAAAATCACGGATGGATGGATATGCGGTAATTGCTGAGGATACTTTTGGAGCAGAAGAAGATAATTTTATCACTCTAAAATTAGTAGAAACAATTCAAGCTGGAGATATTCCCCTAAAAAAGCTACACAAAGGTCAATGTTCTTATGTAGCAACAGGAGCAGCATTGCCTGAGAAAGCCGATGGTGTAGTAATGGTTGAATTCTCTGAAAGGGTTGATGAAAATATTTTAATGTCTAAGGCTGTATCTCCTGGAACACACATTATCGAGATTGGACATGATGTGAAAAAAAGAGAAATTATTATTAAAAAGGATACTTTGATTGACTTAGCCACACTAGGGATGCTTGCTTCATGTGGAATTAAGGAAGTTTGGGTTTATAAAAAACCAAAAATTAGCCTTATAAGTACTGGAAATGAACTTGTCAGCCAAGATATTGAAAAATTAGAAGTTGGTAAGATATATGATATTAATTCCATAGTTTTAAGAAAGGCAATAGAAAATACAGGAGCATTGGTTCAATTTTTAGGCATTATAAAGGATATTTACGAAGATCTAAAGCAAATACTTGATAAAGCATTGAAAATTAGCGACATTGTGATTTTATCTGGGGGAACTTCAAAGGGGGAAGGAGATCTAGTCCCTAAAGTCTTGGATAGTTATGAAAATATTGATATCATGGTCCATGGAGTTAAAATTAAACCGGGAAAACCTATTATTTTTACCAAAATAGAAAAAAAGATAATTTTTGTTTTGCCTGGCTATCCTACTTCTGCTTTAAGTTGTTTTTATGTTTTTATTGACAATTTTTTAAGAAAAATGTCGGGTTTTCCTTTAAAGGAGAGAAATGCAAAAAATTTAGAAATCGGTGAGAGGATATATAGTATTGTGGGACGTCATGAATTTAAAGCAGTTAGAATTCAAGAAGTAGAGGGGGTTAAGAAGATTTTCCCTATAAAAACAGGTTCGGAAGCAATAAGTACAATGTTCTATGCTGATGGATATATTGAAATCGATGAGTTGGAATCAATAGTAGAAAAAGGAGATAAAAGAAGAGTTTATTATTTCTAAAGAAATTATCTATAATTAAACCACCAATTGATTGAAATGAAAGAAAGAGTAAAAGTTCATGAAGAACATAAACATAAAGCACCTAAAAATATAAATTTAGCTCTAATTATTGTAAGTACAAGTCGATTTAATGAGGTTAGATCTGGGAAAGAAAGTTCTGATAAGACAATTCCCTTAGTGAAACAGCTACTTAAAGATAATTTGTCTATTTCATTGACTTTTACAAATATCATTGCAGATTCTGAAGAACAGTTAAATAAAGTGTTAATAGAAATATCGAAAGATATTACTATCGATGCAATTGTATTTAGTGGGGGTACTGGATTATCATATAAAGACATTACCTATGAAACGTTGGAACCTCGCTTAGAAAAAAAATTTAATGGTTTTGGAGAACTTTTTAGATCACTCTCGTACGATGAAATTGGCTCTTCAGCCATGTTATCAAGAGCAACTGCTGGTATTTTAAGGAGCGAAAAAAAGAATAAAGTTGTATTTTTACTACCGGGTTCTCCAAATGCTGTAAAATTAGCTCTAAATCATCTAATTATTCCTGAACTAGGACATATTTTATATATGATAAATAAACAGGAGTGATATGCTTTGGAAAAACTTAGAAAAATCGGCTTTTCAAAATTAACTCAACTAGAGGATGCTTTAGAACTTCTTTTTTCGAAAGTTAAAATTAACCCTATTAAAGAAATTGAAATTAAAGAGGCTTTAAATAGAGTATTAGGAGAAGATATTATTAGCCAAATGAATATTCCCCCCTTTGATCGATCCGCTATGGATGGTTATGCTATTAAAGCTGAGAACACTTTTGGAGCTTCTCCTAAAAATCCTAAAAACATAAAATTAACTGGAGCTATAGAGATTGGCGAATCTTCTAATCTTGAGCTTTCTAGAGATGAGGGTATTAAAATATCTACAGGAGCACCTCTCCCTAAAGGTGCTGATGCTGTAATTAAGATAGAAGATACAGAGCTCAAAGAAGATGAAATAATTCTCTATACATCATTAACTCCAGGGAAAAATATATCAAAACAAGGAGAAGATATTAAAAAAGGCACTCATGTGTTAAAGAAAGGAATAGTGTTAAAAGCTGAACATATAGCACTTTTATCATCTTTGGGTTTTAAAAAAATTAAAGTTAGAGTTAAACCTAAAGTTTCAATTTTCGCTTCGGGAGATGAATTAATTGAACCAGGCAATTCACTTGAACCAGGCAAAATTTACAATTCAAATACTCCAATGATATCAAGTTTGGTTACTTTATATGGTGGGAAAGTTATCAGAGGAGAAACAATAAAAGATGTTAAGGAGACTATAAAAAACAAGTTAATTGTAGCAACTAAAGATTCACAAATTATTATTTTTACAGGAGGCACATCAGTAGGGACAAAAGATTACTTACCTGAGGTTATTCTTGAATGTGGCAGAATTTTAACTCATGGAATCGCAATCCGACCTGGATCTCCGGTTTTAATCGGACTTATCAATGATACTATCATTATGTGTTTACCAGGCACGCCTGTAGCGGCTTATATATGTTTCTTAATAATAGTAGGACCTGCTATTAGAAAGATTTTAGGTTGTATAACTCTTGATCCAAGGATCAAAATTTATGCAAAGATACAAAAAAACGTTCCAGTTTCCCGTCTTGGGTTTATTCATCATTTACGGGTAAAAATTGAATATTTTGATGATAAAATAATTGCTAATCCTGTCAAATTAAAAGGATCTGGAGTAATAAGTTCCCTCACGCAATCGGATGGAATAGTTGAAGTCCCTCCACATCAAGAAGGATTAAAAAAGGGAGAAAAAGTTATTGTAAAGCTCTTTCCAAAATAATACAATATTTATTATTATTATACTTTTTTAATTATAAAATTTTGAAGAAATCTGAAAATTAGTAGAATAATAATAAAATGGCAAACTTACTTGAAAAATTAATAGATAAAAGATAAAAATCTTACACTTTTAATATTGTTATTGCCTAATTAATATTCATTTTATTTGGAGGACAATTTTTTTAACTAATAGTTCTTTTAAAATATTTAATTTTTGCGTTTAAGCAAAAATATTTTGAGATAAACCATCTATACATTGAATTTCAAGAGAAAAATTCTTTTATATTAGATAACCCTAATATTTATATATGATATATCATAACTTAATCATGAAAACTTATCAAAAATTAAAAAAAAAAGAATGAATTTATGTCCGCTATAGATCTTATGGTTCCAACTTTTCTGGCCTTTCGAGAAGGATTAGAAGCAATATTGGTAATTGTCATTATACTATTATACTTAAAGAATACGAATCAGCGGTTTTATTATAAATATGTCTACCTTGGAAGTATATTAGCGATTTTTTCAAGTATAATGTTTGCTATCGTGTTTACAACTATATTTGGAGGATTTTCTGGCACTGCAGAGCAAATATTTGAAGGTTTTGCCTTCATTATTTCGGGGATTTTTGTTGTAACTTTAGTTTTGTGGATGAGTAAGGAGGGGCCTAAAATGAAGAAACACCTGGAAGAAAGAGTAGAGCTATCAATTGAAAAAGGAAGAATTTTATCAATAGCTATTCTTACGTATATAATCATCATTCGAGAGGGAATTGAATTAGTGCTTTTATTAACAGGAGCAACATCTGTTGGCTCTCTCAACGCATTTGATGTTATAATAGGTTCTTTGATTGGTCTTGGTATTTCGGTTGGCTTTGGATTACTAATTTACTTTGGAGTGAAAACCATTAACTTGTCGAAATTCTTTAAAATAACCAATGTTATTCTTATATTATTTGTTGCAGGCTTAATTACCTATGGAATTCATGAATTAATAGAAGCTGGAGTAGTAAATCCTATTATCGAAGAAGTATGGAATATTAAACATATTCTACCAGAAAAATTCCCTGATGGTAATCCGCAAACACCAGAATGGCTTGAAATTATTGGATCCCTGTTAAAAGCATTATTTGGCTATAATGCAAATCCCTCTTTGTTGGAAATAATAATTTATCCAAGCATTCTAATTTCCATTGGTATAATTTCATTGAAATTGTGGAACCGTACAAATAATATCATTTTAATGGAATTAGAAAAAGTAGAACAAACTAAACTTTCTAAAGACTAATTTTTTTTAAAAATTTTTTTTTTTCCAGTTTTCATTTATTGATATTTTTTTTCTAGTATCATCATCAATTTTATTAAAAATCATTATATATAATGGATAATAAAATGATTGAATTATTTAAAGTCAGATAGATCGATTGGAATAGGAACAAAAACAAGAAACTAGTAAATAAAAAAAACGTTAAACTTGAAGTGATTTTCATGTTTGAGCATATAAAAAGTATTTTAGTTTGTGGATTAGGAGGGGTTGGGGGTTATTTTGGAGGCAAAATTGCTCTTAAAATAGCTCAATTAAATGATGAAAAGTATAAAATATATTTTCTTGCTCGCGGATCACATTTAGAAGAAATTAATAAGAATGGTTTGAAATTAAAAACTTCAGACGGAGAGAAAATAGTCAGTAAACCAAATTTAGCGTCAGATAATCTTAATAATTTTCCCCCTCCAGATTTATGCCTGATCTGCATAAAAAGCTATGACTTAGATGATTTAATAATAAAATTAAAAGAAAAATTATCAGACAATACTATTATCATTCCTCTAATGAATGGTATCGATATTTATGATAGAATTAGGAAGAAATTAAAAAAATGCATCGTTCTTCCCTCATGTGTTTACATAGGATCACATATTGAAAAACCCGGATTTGTGGTTCAAAGTGGAAATCCTGGTTTTTTTTATTCTGGATTGGATCCCAAGTCTCCGAATTTTAATCCTAAAGTAATTATGAATTTTTTTAAAGAAATGGAGATTCTTTTTAATTGGAGAGATGATCCTAATCCAATTATTTGGGAGAAATTTGTTTTAGTTGCGGCTTTTGCGTTAGTTACAGCCCACACAGGTCAGACATTAGGCGAAGTTATAAATAACAAGGAATCTGTTGAAATATTAAAAAAAATAATGAATGAGATAATTATGATTGCTGAAAGAAAAAACATTTCACTTCCTGATGGATTAATAGAAAAAATAATTGAATTTTGTAAAGACTACTCAGAAATAAAAACATCTTATCAAAGAGATGTAGAAAAAGGAAAAAAAAACGAAGGAGACCTATTCGGAGGTGCGATTATTAGATTAGGAAAAGAATTAGGAATCCCCACACCCTCAACTGCTTCAATTTATGAGATTACTAAATAATACTGCCCTTTTTATAAAAACACACATGCATGAAGGTTTCATAAGAGAATTTTATAATAAGTAATATTAATCTTCAATTTCTACCTCTGTTTGCATGTTCATGAAAAGGTATCATTCTCCTTTAAAAAGAATTTAAAGTTATTTAAATTGAAAATTAATAAAGATCCTTTATTATAAAAACCCGAATAGCTTGAAATAAAAATATTTTGTTAAAAATGCTATTTGGTTATAACACAAATCCTTCTTTTTACAAACCATCAATTTAAAAGGTGAAATTATATTAGAAATGTTGAATTCTTAAAAATATGGTTGAAGCTACCAGAATTGTAAAAGAAATACAAGAAAAATATCAAATAATTGGTAGGAAAGAAGAATTAAGACAAATCATCTTAGCACATTCAGTTGGCAAGAATATTTTATTAGAAGGTTCAGTTGGTGTCGGGAAAACCACTCTTGCTAAAGCTATTGCTTCTTATTTTACTTCTAATTTTTATCGTGTGGATTGTAGCGAAGAATTACTTCCTCATAATCTTGTTGGTTATTTTGATCCTCCTCTTGTAATTGCGAAAGGATACGGTGAAGATTCTTATAGATATGGACCACTAGCTTTATCTCTGATTAATGGAGGTTGTTTATTTATAAACGAAATAAATCGGATGCCAGAAAACACTCAAAATTCCTTGCTAACTGCTTTAGATGAAAAAATTCTCGAAATACCTAAATTGAAAACAATTAAAGCTCACAAGGATTTTTTCACAGTATGTACTCAAAATCCTGCTGCTCATGTTGGCGTGACTGTTTTAGGAGAAGCTCTGAAAGATAGATTCATATGGATAAATCTCGCTTATCAAAGTCCAGAGGAAGAAATTTTAATTATTAAACAGAAAGCTAAATTGAAAGCTGATAGTGCTGACAAGATATCAACAATCTCTCAAAAGATTATTCAAATAACAAGAAATAGTACTTCGATCAGTAGAGGGAGTTCAATTAGAGGGGCAATAGATTTAGCGACTCTTGTAAATCAGTATGATAACAGTAGTAGTTTGAAGAATTGGGTTGAAGCTGCAGTAATGGCTCTACACAATAAAATCGAACTTGAAGATGGACATACTCAATCTAAAAAAGAAATAATTACTAATATTGTATTGGCTGTATTAAATAAGTCGGATTTTCAATAATCGATGATTTCTCTGAGGAGAGTTCTGAAGAGATTGAGAAGAGGCTGCATGTTAGGCTTGTTGATCAACCACTTGATAATGATATTTTGAGATATGAGATAATTAGAAAAAAAAAGAAAAAGCCAGATTACTACAAGTATCTCGCTAACACTCTTGACTTTAAACAGATAAGAGAGCTTACCTATTTAGCAATTCAATACAAAAATATTGAGGCTATAATGGGATTACTTAAAGCAAATGTGTACGCAGCTGCAGATGTTTTAGATACAGAAGAGGGTGTAAAGTTTTTTGCTGAAAAAGCTAAAGAGTCGGGAGACTTTATGCCTGAAGTTTATTTTTTCATTAGACATCCAATTTCTGAAAAACATAAAATAATTTTCAGGCGTTTGGCGCGTCAAAGTATTTTAAAATTATCCTTAAAAATTACAAGTAGGGGAATTAGAGGGCAATTCAAAAGAATTCTTCCATTATATCGAATAGGAATGCCGGAATTTAGCTTGGATGAAACAATCCAACAAAACCCATTAAAAATTCACAATAAGAATTTAAATTATCAAGATATTTACGGAATTGAAAGGAAACGCCAAAAAAGAAAAGTTGTATTAGTATTAGATACCAGTGGAAGCATGTATGGCCGACTATTATTGAATGCAGCACTCACAACTTCGGTTTTAGCATATAATATGGAAAAAGAAGATTATGCGATAGTATTATTTAATTCAACATCTATGAGTTTAAAAAAAATTGACAAAAAAAAGCCTATTATTAAAATTATTGATGACATTTTGGATTCAGAAGCTATAGGTTTCACTAATATTTATCTTGGATTAGCGAAAGGGTTAAAAGAATTAAATAAATTTAAGGAGAACAAAAAAAATCGATTTGGTATACTTATAACTGATGGAAATTTTAATCGTGGTGAAGATCCAATTATAATTGCAAAAAAATATCCAAAATTACACGTTATTGGAATGCCGGCTGAAAATGATGCTGATAAAGGTATAGATACATGTAGAGAAATTGCCCGAGCGGGAAGAGGAAAATTTTATGCGGTAAATGATTATAAAGAAATTCCACGAGCTTTAATTGAATTATTATCTCAAACTTAATTTTAGTATAATGATGTGAAATTATGAAAAAAGTCATTAGATGTGTATCAAACAAAGATGTGGAACTTCTGGTGAAGATGTACCTTAAAGATGTTGAAAATCATCTACAACGTGCTGAACAATTTGCAAATGATTTAATTTTTAGATTTAAAACTATAATTTGTATAAATGAAGAAAAAATCATTGGAACTATTACATGGGACACTCGAGGAGGATTAGATGATGGTGTTGTAGAATTAATTGGATTGGGTGTAAATTCTAGTTATCGTCGTCAGGGTATTGCTAAATTATTAACATTCTCATTAATTGAAAAGGCAAAAAAATATTTTTCTAATGCCGGATATAAATTACGTGTTATTTATCTTTTCATGGAAAGGGGAAATAATATTGCGCGTTCATTTTATAAGAATATGGGCTTTAGTGAAGCCTCTGAACTCCCTGCCTTTTATCCTCATGATGACGCTGCAATTTGGATAAAATATTTTTAAGGAAGAACAGGGATTTATTCCCTATAGAAGACCTACTTATTCACTTATAGGAGATAATTTTCTTTATATTGGTGATGTTGTTACAATAACTTATCCATTCTCAGGTCATGAAGTTACAGCAACTTGAATGTTATATATATAATTGGCGCAGATGTAATAGGAAACGTTAAATATTTAAAATGGTTTCTATTGTCAATTAAAAACAATTTTTAGAGATGAAAATAAAGGGTAGTAAAAATCGTAAGCAGGCTGAAGAGTTAGGGTTATCCCGTATTCTCACATCTGATTGCGACACTTTAACAGAGCTGTTTCAATTTATACTCAATTCTTTTAGCGTAAAACAGGAAATAAGATGAATACGATATTAATTTATCCCAAACTTGAATTTGCAGGGACTCAAATCCCTATTCCTCCTTATTCTATTTTATTTATTGCTGATTATCTGACTAAACGAAATGTGGATGTAAAAATCTTTGATTTACGATTTGATTCAACCTCTCAAGTAATGAATGCCATTTCCAATAATGAGCCCGAATACGTTGGCGTTTCTGCGATGACTGGCCCACAGATTTATCAGGCATTAAAGTTTTGTAAGACTATCAAGAAAGAATTTAACAAAATAAAAATTGTGTGGGGAGGTATTCACTCTACTATTCTTCCAACCCAAACTCTTCAAAATAAGTTAATAGATCTTGTTATTCGAGGAGAGGGTGAAAAATCTTATTTTGAATTAGTAAGTGGTAAAAATAAAAATCAAATAAATGGTTTATCATTAAAAAAAGGCAATAAAATTTTTCATAATCCTGATTCTGACTTATTGAAAAGTTCTGAAATAAATAAATTAAGTATTCCTTGGGATTTGATAAATCCAAAGCGATATATAAAAAATAGGAATTTCAACGTTATAACCAGTCGTGGTTGCCCCTTTCAATGTGCGTTTTGTTATAATACTTTATTAAACAATGTTTGGAGAGGATGGACAGCTGAGAAATGCATTGAAGAGCTTGATAAAGCCTTGGATTTTGGTGCCAAGAAAATTAATTTTTACGATGACAATTTTTTTGTAAACTCAAAACGGATTAAAGTTCTTTTTAGTTATTTTAAAAAGCAAGATATTTCATGGAAAGCGGAATTACGCGTTGATCGTTTGGACTATTCATTAGCTAAAGAAGCGAAAGAACATGGCTGTAGTCAAATATATTTAGGGGTAGAATCAGGCTCTCAACGAATATTGAATTTTTTGAATAAAAACATTTCAATAAAAGACATAATTAGGAGTGCTAAGATTGCTAAAGATATTGATATTGTTGCTGATTATAGTTGGATGATTGGAATACCTGGTGAAACTAAAAAAGATATAAAAAAAACCATAACTTTGATAAAAAAAATTAAAGAGATTAACTCTAATTGTGAATTTTCAATAAAAATCCTCTATCCTTATCCTAAAACCATAATTTATAATCACGCTATAAATTTGGGATTCAATCCTCCTTCTAATCTCCTTAGTTGGGCGAAAGTTCGGAGAGAACGTGCACCGGGCTATTTAAAACATAAAAATCGACTTGAAATGATTTCAATTACTAGTGCAATTATGGGTAGGAAAGTTTTTGAACAAGACCACGTGCCAATCTTTAAATTGATTAGATTTCCGGCAAAATTTAGGTGGAAAAATGAATTTTTTGGTTTTGGATTTGAAAATATACTCTTTAAAATTTTGAGAAATAAAATTGAAAAAGTAATTGGTAAAGATAATTCTATTGAATACGACCCATTTTCACGTAAAATTATATCAATAAAGGAAGATTAGGAATTTTCAAGTAAGTTTTATTAAACATCAGTCAAATTTTAATAAAATTTTCAAAGTATTTGATAATGCTGTTCCCGAATTAGCAGTTGTTTACAATCTTAAAAAAGAGTTTTTTTATTTTTGGAGGGCTAATAACGCTTAACTTATAGTCTCTCAAATTTTTACTCATTTATTATAATATGATAGTGAGTTTAATCTTTTTGTATTGATGTTTAAGATATAGTGATTTCTTATGATTCATTAAAATCAAAAATTAATATAAATGATCATATTCATAAATAATAACAATAAAAAAACATTTAAGTCAGTAATATCTTTTTTTTCTTAATAAATTTATATTGGAGAGAAAATTTAATGACTCAACCGGATTATAATAAATTGTTAAACTGTCCTCGGTGTGGAACTTTTGGTGCTATTTATCTTGTAAAACTTGCTGGTGATAAAATGATTGTAAAACAAAGATGTCCAACACATGGAGGGAGAAGTTATAAAGTTCCTCTAACGCAAAAAGATTATTTTATTCCTCACATTCGCAGCGCAGTTTTTCGGTGTTTTAAATGCGGAAAAGAAGCTACAGTTGATCATACGAAAACATCAGGCCCTTGGACCTTAATTAAATGCTCATGTCCAACTCACGGAAAAAAACTGCCTTACCAAAAAATTTGGAGTACCGTTTACAGTGAAATTTCTAGCAATGCATTTACAGCGCCAAAACCAGAGGAACCACAACCAGAAGAACCACAACCTACTACAAGCGAAGAAAAGAAGTTTTGCCCAAGTTGTGGAACAGCACTGGAGGAAATAGGAAGATTTTGCGGTGTCTGCGGAGAAGAATTAGAATAAATTGAATATTTTTACTTATTTTTGAATCTTTTTTTTTTATTTATTATACAGTTTTTTTATGTTTGAAACGTTAATAACATTTAACCTACAATTTTTCAAATGTTTTTACCTATATTCGATTTAATTCTTGGAGCTCTGGTATTTCTTTATAGAAATTTCGTAAGCGAGCTTTTTTAAATTGTCCTTTATTTCACCATTCATGAAAAAAGCCGCAATATTTTCATTTATTATTTTTTTAAAAAGGTTTAGTGTTTTCTCGTCTATTTCTTCTTTTATTTCATTATTCTTTCTATCAATTTCGGAAATTTTAACATATTAAGGAAAATAAAGTTCTAACAAAAAATTGCCGAAAGATTAAAAAAAAAAATGATGATTTGAATCTTTAGCTTTTAAATGGTGAGATTTTAAATTCTAGAATCACTTGTTGGAGGATCTACTTCTACTCTATTCCGTGTATAAATATCTGTTAAGATCTGATGGAAATAATCTTGTCGTTGACTATAATCAGTTTTTGGCTCATCCTTATGTGGTCTTATTGTGAGTTTCCACTTTTTTATTTTTGGATTACCTCGACCATCTAATATTAAGGATCCCTTTTTTCGTAGTTTTAATTCTACAAGTACTTGACCCTTTTTTTTCAGGAGAATATTAGCTACGTCGTGCCATCTTACCCATTTACTTTTTCCACGTGAATAGGCAGGTGTACCCATCCCCGCTTTTAGTCTCCAAGAAAAGCCATTGTCACTGGCTACTAATAGGCCCCTGTCCTTATCAAGTACACATTTTGTGACAATCATTGGATCGCCTACAGGGTCCATACTCATTATTTTGTCATATATTTTAACTCTATCAGGAGAAAGTTCCCAACCTTCCATTACTGGCAATTAAATTCACTAAATATTTTTTATTCAATTTTCTTTTTGGATTAAATAATAATATTGTTTATGATCTTATATATAATTTTTATTAAATTCTTTAAGCACTACATAATCATTAATTTTCATACCTTGGTTTTTTTTTTAAAAATTTTAGTTAATTGAATACAAAAGCAATGTCAATGAAGTTTGGAAAAGTATCAAAAGAACTTTTTATCCAAACCTTAGAAAGAATTGATCTTCCTATAGGTGAAGCTCTCGTAATTGATGATGATCTTAAATCTGATGTTCAAACGGCTCTTAATGCAGGCATAAAAGGGATTTTATTAAAGACTGGAAAAGGACAGTTATTCACTTATCAAATATTCTTTAGGGATTTTCTGTGCATATCCGTTTTTTTTAAACTTCTGACCATTTTCAACATAAAGATTACAACTCAACTCATGAATTCTTCTATTCGAGTATTCTTTCTTTTTAATTGCTGGTACTCCGGCATACAAACACATTTCTTCCGTTTCATCTCGCAAAACTGAACCTCCAGCTAAAACACTACCCATTCCAAGTTTAGCACCTTGTAAAATGGTTGCATTTATTCCTACTAATGATTTATCTCCGACTATACAAGGTCCATGACACATAGATAAATGAGCTAACCTTACATCATTACCGATTTTGCAAACCTCTCTCGGCGTTGAATGCAATACAGCATTCTCTTGAATACTTGTATTTTCTCCCACTACAATTTTCCCCCAATCTCCACGAAGTTTCGCTCCAAACCATATATTTGTATATGCCCCTATTTCCACATCTCCAATTATTACAACATCTGGCGCAATAAAAGCTGTGTGATGGATTCTGGGGATTGTTCCATTAAAGGGACTTTTAATTATCATTTTCGTTCTAGCTAAAACCTGAATATCTAAATTAATTTAATACTATAGAAAAATTGTTTGTTTTATAATATAAATATCAATTTAAGATTAGATTTGTAATGAGAATTTAGGTTATCAATTTTAATAAAAATATAAATGTGTAAAAAAGATTTTTAAATATTTAATTTTTTCCGATTTGTTTCAATATGTTCCAACATAGCACCAACAGCTTCTTTTGCATTTTTTTCTATATGTAAGATTCCTCCTGTAAGATCTTTACATTGTTCTGTTAAAAGTTTAACCAAATCAGGTCCTCCTGTGAGAGTTGGTACGGGATTAACATATGTATAAAGACCAAATGCTAAAGCAAATATTGCGTCAATAGTTGCTTTCTGCTCCATATATTCTGGAGCTACAGCCACTATTGGAAGGTCAGGTATTGGAACATCACCAAGAGCATTTGACACTGCAGCAATTAAGTCAGCAACTCGGCCTGTATCTGTACAAGTACCATAACTTAATATTGGAGGAATTCCTAATTTTTCACATAATATTTTAAGACCTGGACCAGCTAAATCCTTAGCTTCAGGAGAACAAAGTCCCGCAACTTGTAAAGCACCATTACCACAACCCATAGAAAGTACTAAAATGTCTTTTTTAATTAATTCTTTTGCAATATTAATAGTATGGACATCCTGACCAAAATCTCTTAAAGTTGAACAAGAAATTAAACCCGCTAAACCTCTAATTGTTCCATCCTTTATAGCGTTAATGAGTGGGTTAAGCGTTCCTCCAAGTGCTTCAATGATACTTTCGGTTGAGAAACCTACAACTGCTTCATTCATATCTAAATCCGTCACAGGTTCTACATTCGCCCTTCGCTCTTTATAGTTATTTATAGCCAATTGTAAGAGCTGTTCCGCTTGACTTTCCGCTTCCTCTGGAATATAATTTAATCTATCTGTGATACCCTCAAACGCTACAACCTCACTAACTGGAATTAATTTAAACATATATTTTTCAGCATACTTTGGGTCTATAGGCATACAACAATTCATGTCACATGCAAAAAGATCAATACAACCGCTTGCCATTATCGCTTCTTGCATTATCCAATTTCCCGTAAATCCATAAAAAACTTCATCCATCTCCCATCTCTGAATCATCTCTTGTCCTGTCTCCATGTTTGCTATTATTCTTATCCCTTTTGCCCCTTCAGCTTTTGCTTTTTCTTGCCATTCAGGTTTTCTCGCTACTTGAATCATTGCAAATCCTAAAAAAGGCTCATGTCCATTCGGTATTATATTCACATATTCAGGGTCTAAGACACCTAAATTAACATTCATTTTATGTGGTCTTGGAATGTTAAATAGTATATCTTGGCAAAATTCGTTTACAATCTGGCTTTGATAAGCCATTGAAATTCCAAGTCTCATCGCTTTGAGAGCTAAACTTGCATAATATCCATCTACGTTTGTGAGGCAAGAGCTTGATGAAAACATCATTTCTCCATAAACTCCACCTGGAAAAATGTTCAATTTCTTCCAAACCTTTTGTCTCTCTTTTGGTGCTAAGGTCTCCACAATTTTACTTGGTTCATCATAAGATCTACTAAAATCTTCTTTGACGAAATCGCATAAACGAATTGCTATCTCATTAATTGAACCAGAAATATCTACTCCAAGACGTTCAGCGAATTTTTTCAATTTTCCAGGTTCAGATATATTAAATGGAGTTTTACCCTCAGCTGTAGCTCTTAGAGTTTTAATAGTTTGTTCTGTATGATAGTGATATGTTGATGTACCCATTATATTTCTTAATAACATCATTCGCATAGCCATTCCATCGGCTGTGATTCCACACACTCCTCTCTTATCTATCGATGCATCTGCTCGACAGGGTCCATTTGAACATAAATCACATCGTGCACCTTTTAAACAGAAAGGACATCTTTTATCAGGGTCACCCCCAAATCCTTGTGCCTCAAACCGATCCCAGATATTAGTCATTTTGTCTTTTTTTATTCTTTCATAGACCTTACGAACAGAATCATGATAAGATATTCGATTACCTTCTAAAATACTCACCTTTTTATATTATTTTATTCATAAAATAGTTATATAATACAAATAAGTAGCATAAATTAAAAATACAAACATTATATACTTTAAATTTTAAAAGCTGTTTTATCCTATCCTTACTGATTACATTATAAATGATAAAATTAGAAGGTTGATGTTATAAAATAAATATGAATCTAACATTAGATTTTTAGATTTTGGATAAAAAAATTAACATACTCTTTTGCCTTTTTAATAACTGAAAAGATCAATTTTTAATTAATATAATCAAAGTTAGAGAAAAAGAAATTGGTACGCCCTAAAGTAGAGAAGAATGTCTGTTTGAAATGTAAAGGAAGCCGGCTTCTCTGCGGAAAACGCAGATGTCCAATTCTCCTAAAGAAATCTGTTTTAAAATCCCTAGTTCCGTTCGAATTAGGTAAAACAATGCGTAATGTTGATATTTTTGGTCCAAGCCCTCCTGGTTTTTTCGTCGGGCACTTTAATTATCCAAATGTATATCTTGGTCCACTTATTCCATTTCAAGAATTCGAAACTGGACTTAATATTTCAGATTATCACATTCTTGATGCTCCTGAATTATGGTTTGGGAAGAAAATGGTTGATGTCATTCGTTATCGATCTAGTTTAGTTAGAAGCAATTTCAAGCTAAATGTGAATATTGGTAAGAAGTCAAGAAAATCAACACCCTCTATACAAAAACAGAAATTATTAGACTCATCTCAAGAATTATCAATGGCAGCTCGACCTGTAGACACCGAAACTAAATTAGAAAAAATGAATCTAAGAATGATGATGGATAATCATGCTTTACCAATGGGACCCTCTGGCATAACTGAAAAGATAAAAATAACAGAAAATACAAAAGTGCACCCTCAAGTGGATTATTGTGTTTCAGATACAGATTTAAAAGCTTCAGATGCCATTTCAGAATATCTCTACTTTAAAGGACAAGTTCCTGAATCAACAATTAAGAGAGTCTTTTCAGCAGGACTTCTTGGTGAGAAAAAAAAGCGTAGAATTGTTCCAACTAGATGGTCGATAACGGCTGTTGATGATATAATTTCAAAATTTTTGATTAAAGAAATTAAAAAATTTCCAGAAATAAACAATTATCGCATATTTGAGGCAACATATCTTGATAATCATTTCAAAATTCTGCTATTTCCTGGCAAATTCATTTATGAGATGAATGAAGTATGGGCACCAAATACTTTGTGGAATATTTCCTTCAATGGGAATTATCGTAGTTTAAAACCACAAATAATGACTGATTTTGAATTTTATAATGGCAGAAAAACGTATGCTAGCAATATTACTGGGGCTTATTATGCTGCTAGGAAATCCGTTTGTGAATATCTTTATAGCATTAAAAAACAAGCGAGAGTTCTAATTTTTCGTGAGGTATCTGGAGGATATGTTGTACCTTTAGGGGTTTGGGTTATTCGTGAGACGGTGAATAATGCGATGTTGACATCAACACCGGAAATATTAGATAATTTTAATGATGCTATAAAGAAAATGTCAGAAAATTTTATGGTAGACTTCAAATATTGGAAGCAGAGTAGTAAAGTAATAAATTTCATTAAAACACAAAGAACTATAGATAATTTTTTATAAGAAATCCAAATTATTAGATTTAATGTTATATTTTTTGTATTGAGTTAAATTTTTTTTTTTAATATCTCTTTTTTCTGCTCATCGAATACACAGATTTCCAACCTATCCTTAGGTTTTCTGAAATATTTTAAAACCAATAATTCTCATTATTATGTATCATGAAATTATTTCACGATTACAAGGATATTTCTTTTCACGCGTTTTGGTCAAGAGACACTTCCAAAGTAATTAACGAAGTCCTAAACAAGAAGTCTAAGAGCTACGCCACTCACCACGACATTTTCCTTAGATTTATTAACGACAAGCTTTTTAAAGGGCAAGGAGTATTAAACAAAGAGTTCCGAAGGAAAGGAAAAATATATCCTGACTTATTAATTCCTTCCAAAATTGAAGGAAAACAACACGAAATCGTTGAGTTAAGAACTCATACTAGTGAATTAAAATATTTAAGGCGCGAATTGAATAAACGAGAGAAGATTTTTGCTTTTAGCGATTATCTCTATTTTGTTTATTTTTTGCGTCGAGTTTGGAAAGAGAAGAACGAAATTTTAAAAGCTCACGATTGCATATATTACTTGGTACTAATTAGTATTCCAAAAAAAACCGAGAAAATACCAATAAACGAGCTGGTTACTACTATAAAGATGGGAGCAGAAGATTTTACTAAAAAAGTGGCAGAAGAAAGTGGAATAGATTCCGAA
>SDBT01002463.1_pt1 | contig 32724 bp, 22 predicted proteins | sample 2277101 | NCBI WGS metagenome assembly SDBT01 (sample SAMN10404973, study PRJNA504765) | marine sediment metagenome | isolation source: marine sediment core GS10_PC15, 103 cmbsf | place: Arctic Ocean: Southern Knipovich Ridge | collected 2010
GATGCTGGACGAGGTCAGAATCACCATGGACTCCATGCAAGTGGGCGCGCAGGACCTGGAGCCGGCCGGCAGGGGCATAGGGCGCAAGAGGGCCATAAGCGACATGCTGGGAGGGTTGATTGAGGACGTGACCGACGCCACGTCGGGCCGGATCGAAGACGCGGGAATTGAGACCTCCGAGGAGCTCAGGGGTCAGGAGTCGCCACTGGTTTCGTTCTCGGAGGAGGTCACATCACAGGTCGAGGACATCGTCGAGTCCATGCTCCACCAGCTCTACCTGAACCCCGTGGTGAACCGGATGGTATACAAGGGCAAGAAGATAATCGCGGAGCTGTTCAGGACCTTCTGCGAGGACCCTACCCTGATACCGGAGGGATTTCGCAAGGAGGAAGCGGAGGAACCCGCGGAGCGGGTCGCCTGCGACTACATCGCGGGGATGACCGACAGGTACGCAATGGACCTCCACGATATGCTCTTCCAGCCCCACGCCCGCACCACCGACTGGTTTTGACGGCCTTGATTTTCCATGGGTTGAAGTAGTAGGGGGGGGGGCAGGAGAGCTTGGGTTCGATCAGTTTTCTGTTTCCGATGACACAAACGAAGGTATGGCGCGTGCTTTTACCTGTCACTGTGGTTGTTGTTTTCCTGCTTGTGGTGTGTCTGGCCGGTTGCTCTCCCGCTGGCAGTGATGATAGTTCCCTGCAGGGTCGGCAGGGTGTGTTGTCAAGTCCCGTAACGCTGTCGCCTGAGAGGGTCGCGGAGATCCGGGCCGGGGTGGTGGAGTCGGTACGGGTGGGGCTGCCGGCGTGGAGGCGCGTTGACAGGGTGGCGCTGGCGCAGTCGCTGGGGTACGGGGAGGTTACGAGGGGAAACACGTCCGCGAACAGGGTTGCCCTGACGTTTGACGCGGGGTCGGGCGCGGAGCACACACCGGCGATCCTTGACGCACTGGAGGCGGCGGGGGTGAAGGCGACGTTCTTCATTACCGGGCAATTCGCGGAGAGTTTCCCCGACATGGTGCGCCGGATGGCCGCGGACGGGCACGAGTTCGGTAACCACTCCTATAACCATCCCCGGTTCACCGATATCTCCGCTGCCGAGATACGGTCGCAGATCGCCCGGACCGAGGCCAAGGTGATGGAGCTTACCGGCATCTCGACCGTGCCTTACTTCAGGTTCCCCTACGGGGCAAGGAACGCGAGAGTCATCCGGCAGGTAAACGACCTGAGTTACATGAGCATCTATTGGACGGTGGATATTCTGGACTGGATGCCTGACAGGACCTGCGAGCAGATACGCTCTCGGGTGATGTCGAACGTCTGCCCCGGCGCGATACTGCTAATGCACTGCAACTCACCACAGGCGGGGCAGGCGCTGGGTTCAATCATCGAAGACCTCAGGGCCGCCGGCTACGAGGTGATAACGCTGACCGAGTTGCTGGCGCCGGGGGAAGCGGACTGACCGAAAACACGACCCCGGAGGCGACAGGAGTGTCGCACCTCGAGGTGCGGGTCAAGATGGTGGGGAGGAAGTCAGAGGTGGATCCTCCCCCTGCGAGGAGGGGGCGTGCGCTTTCAATATCTTCTTGATCGCGTCTTCGATTTGATCACGTACGTCCGGATCGGTATCTCCTGAAGCTTCGATGAGTGGCAGAAGACCGTCAAGGTCCGCGATATCGCCTAACAGCCACGCCGCCTTTTTTCGAACCGACGCTCTTTCGCTCTCGAGCTGGCCGCAGAGCGGCTTCACGGCGGCTGCTTTCACAAGGAGGAGCTGCTCCGCAATAGCATCGAGGTCGGCTTTCGGAGCGTCCATCATGTCCACCAGGGCCTTTGCGATCTTTCTCTGGTGTTGGCTGGAGCCGGATTCCTTGACTTTGGACCTGGCCTGCCGGTAGATGTCAGACAGACCTTTGTCTTCAATGAAGGCCCTCGCTTCCACCAGTGCATCGTTCAGCTTGCTGCGGTTTTCCGCGTCCTGGAGGTATCGCACCGCCAAACGAACATAAGGGACTGCCCTCTTTCCGGCAATCTTGACGTACGGCCATGCCGCCTTCGCGCCTTTCTCCACTGCTACCACGTATAACTCCTTGTGTGATCAGAACCAGTGCAAGTATATCGCATATGCAGTAAATGGAGCCCTGGAAGTAGCAACCCGTGAGCACATCCGTTCTCCCTCGTAGCGCCGACACCTTGCCGGCATCCGTTCCCCGGACGCGGGCTGAAGTCCGAAAGGGAACGGAGGGCGACTGGAGAGTCGCCCCTCAAACGTGGGGGGGTCAAAATGGGGGGGCGGCGAGCCGCGTTATCTCACTTCGAAGTTCCATCGGGACGGCGGCGATCTTTACTCTATGCTTCTTGATCGTTGCCATGCCCTCGAAGACAAGGCCGTTGAGCCGAAGGAGTCCGAGCGGGGAGGTTGGCAGGTAGTCTGTGTGCCAGAACCACGAGTAGTCATCGTCGGGTCCGAACCTCCGGTAGAGTTCTCGGGTGGTGGCGAAGCCGCCGTTCTCGATAACGAGCCAGTTAAGTATCAACCGGGAGTCCTCGGGGAGACCAGCCCAGATCTCGTCGATTGATCCCGGACGTGTGAGATACTCCTCCAGGACATCCACGCGCTCCGTTGCCCGCGTTGGGTTCTCCAGGCCGAGCTCGACACACATCCCCCGTGTCCAGCACCACGGCAGCTTGTTGAGTGCCGGGCGGAGGCGGGTGCCGGCTGGCAGCGGCTTACTCTCCAGTTTCTCCCTGAAATGTATCCCGATATTATCCATCACCCCGTCTGTCATCTCCGGGTCCATAGAGTCGGTGTCCTTCAGGTAATACTCGTCTTCCGCTTCGGCATCTCCGTAAGGGCGGCCTCCGGGAATCACCGGATCACCCATCTCCGGCCACACGTCCAGGTCCTCACGGATGCTGTTGAAGCTGTAGGCGGTGCGATTAGCGCCTGCGTGCCTCTCAACCATGTTCTCGAAATCCTTCAGCAGGATGTCGACCTTCTTGCGGCCGTTCTCGGTACCGGTGGCCTGCCGGGGCGTTTTTCCGTCGAGTGTGCGCAACGGACGGTCCGCCCAGCCCGGGTAGTGATCGTCGATGTGGCGCCTGAGCATCGCGCTCTCCAGTTCGGGTGACAGGTGCCTGTCACCCTGTCGTCCCGGGGCCTGTTCGGCGCCGGGTTCCCCCGCGGGCTCCATGAGCGCCACCTGGTCTTGCAGGCTGTCCAGCCGGTGGGTAAGAAGGACGGGGAGCATCTTTTCGATCTCGCGCTTCCCGTACTCGAGACGCTCCCTCGAGTTGGTCTCCAGGGTGAGCCGCTTACTTGTCACCGTTATCATCGCCAGGTCCCTGGCGGCCGTTTCTTCAGGGGCGCCGCCTGTCGCGTCGTCGATCATCATCGAACCCGTAGGGCCCGTATCCTTGATCCGCTCGAACCTGCTCGGGCCGTCACGGTGGCCTCCCTTGCGGAGTTCGTGTTCCATCTCGGGGTCCAACTTCCAGCGGTATAAGCGTACCTGCCCCTGGCGCTCGTCCTCGGCTTCCTCGATGTGGGGATGTTCACCAAGGAGCCGGTTGGCCTTCAGCGCATCGTTGATGTCGAATATCGCCTTACTGACGCAAAGCACGTAGCCTTCGGCCGTCAGCAGGACGGGAGCCGCCTGTTTCTCTTTGAGGTCGTTCACCCGGTGGAAAAGCAGGTAGCCCTTGCGGTCGAGAAACTCGTCCATGCCGCTGACCGACCCATCGTCGACCAGTTCGCGGCACATCGAAGTGGCGTACTCCACGATCTGTTCCCGGAGGTCCCTGGGGACGTAGAATACCGGGCCGTAGATGTGGTATTCGCCTTCGACCGGAGCGGTCCGCATTCCAAGAATGTCCCACCTGTAGACGGTGTTCGAGGTCTTTTTACTCTCTATCCATATCGTCTCGTCCCGAAGTATGTCGCGGACGAGCAGGAATTCTCCCGGAAATATCTTCTGCACCTCGTACAGGGAGAATACGCTGCCCCGTATCGCCCGGAGGGTTCTGCGGGCGTTGGGCGTCAGGAGGGGCTCGTTACTCGACTCGAACTCCTCCGCCACTGTCTTGCCGGAGTCATCAAGGGGCCTTGAGAAGAGAAACCAGTTGAGGAAGAGGTCGTGTTCGGTATCGAGTTCGCCGAAATCAAACTCCCGGAACTCCGACAGGCCGGTGGGGGACAGGAACTCGGCTTCGGCGCTCTTGTACTCCTTCTTCGAGCAGGCGGATTCCAACTTGACGAACTCGAACAGCCGTGCGATCAGGTACATCAGGTCGCTGACGTCCTCGTCTTCGACGGGTTCCCGGGTTAGAAGTCGGCGCTTCTCCTCTTCCAGTCGGGGCAGGCAGCACTTCTTGAACTTCCTGCCGCTGTCGCAGGGGCACGGCTGGTTCCCCTCGATCTTCAGTAGTTCGTCGATATCCCGGACCATTTCGTCGGTGTCCCAGGGACCGTCGTCCATCTCCCGTTCGCGTATCAGGGTCAGTGTCCCCCTGGTACCACTGGTGACCTGGCTCCCGGGGCCGCGGAATATCTGGCGGATGTCTTCATCGACAAGCGCGTCCAGGCGCCGGTTCTCCTGAAGAAGAAGGAAATCCGCGATGGTGCCCTCGACCGAAAGGATCGTGGGCCTGCTCAGCAAGCCGCGGTGTTTCTCCAGGGAGTCCGAGACCGCGGTCAACGCCTCCGGTTGCCCCGTGTTGAGAAGAGACCAGGCGAGGAAAGCGAACAACTCCTGGAAATACTCATCCTCCGTATCCAGGGAACCCAGCGTGTCCAGCAGGAACTCCAGGTTGTCGCACCTGTCCCAGAGCAGGCCGAGGACCTCTATCGCCGATAGCCTCTCCTCATCCCAGTTCAGGTCTCCGACGACTCTCTTGAGACCGACCGAGACAGGTTCCGGGTGCCGGGAGCCGATCTTGGCGAGCGCCAGGACCGCCTCGTGGAGTGATATTCCGAAGCAGACATGGAACATCCCAAGCAAAGGCAGTATCGACATCTCGTCCTTGAAATGGCCCAGCAGCATGACCGGGTAGAGCAGGTGGTCGGAGGGGTCCGATATCAGTATTTCGAGGCCCAGGTCGGAGCACAGGCCGTTGAGGATAGTAACGACCTGCTTCTTCCTGGCCAGGATCATGTCGAGTTCCGCGGGGTCCGGGGGGAAGTCGCCGACCGAGATATCCTGCACCAGGAGGTGGTTTATCAGGTGGTCGCCGCTGTTCCCGAGATACGGCCTCACGGTGCAGGACGCCTCTTCATGGCCGGACAAAGCGGCGAGCGCTTCCATCCCCGACTCCTCCAGCATCTCCTCGACATACTCGGCGATGGAGTACTGCTCGCCCTTGGCTTTCGCCAGTGCCAGGTAACCTCTCCCGTCAAGCACTGACTCCCGCTTGATGGCAAGCATGGCGCACATCAGGAAGAGAGAGGGCATCGCCGGATGCAGGTCCGCCTGCAGGTGGATGATCCTTTCCGCTTCATCGAGAGAGATCGTGTCGTCCATGAACTCCACCATCGTGCTGTCCGCGATAAGGATAGAGGCTATGGACGATCCCGGAGCGAGGGCGGACACTTTGCCGGTGACCTCCTTGAGCGAGCGCCTGCCGGAATCAAGGTCCGTCAGCAGCTTGTCGAGCATTTCCGTTACGACTTTATCCATGGACGCCTCTTTGCCTATCGTCGATATTATTCCACCAGTGCCTGGGTGCCGGTCGGACCGCCGGGGGCAGCCCTGCCGGAAGGTGTATAGTTTATACCACTGTTTGGCGGGAGCCGGAAGGAGGCGGCGTTGCGGATAACCGGGAAAGGTCACGCTCCATACGGCATCTGCAAGGTGATGCTCATCGGGCTGCTACTGATGACCCTTTCATCATGCGCGCTGACGGAACGGCTGAAAGGCGACACCTACTACGTGGCCACCGACGGCAGCGACTCGAATCCCGGGACCGAGAGCGAGCCGTGGCGCACCGTGCAGAAGGCGGCGGATACCCTGGTGGCCGGTAACACCGTCTTCATCAAGCAGGGCACCTACGGGGAAAGGGCGGTCCCCGAGAACTCGGGAAGCGCGGGGGGCTACATCACCTACAGGGCGTTTCCAGGCCACACCGCCACCATCGACGGGGCGGGAGTTAACCTCCCCGCGGGCTGGGGTGGCCTGTTCGATATAACCGGCAGGAGCTACATCAAGGTGATAGGACTCGAGGTGGTAAACGCCGGACCTGGTGTCGAGAACACCGGGATACTGGTCGACGGCTCGAGCAACGTCATCATTGAGGGGAACCACACCCGAAACACCACCTCATCGGGAATCGGCGTCTGGAACAGTAACAACGTCGTAATCGATGGCAACGAGGTGGAGCTCGCCTGTAACGACGGGGGGGAGGAGTGCATCACGGTGGCGGGCACTGACAACTTCACGGTGAAAAACAACAGCGTACATCACAGCGGGCCGGGCACCAGGGGGGGAGAAGGCATAGACGCCAAAGACGGATCGTCCAACGGGGAGATCTACGGGAACCACGTGCACCACATCAACAGGCTGGGCATCTACGTGGATGCCTGGGACAAGCACACGCATGACATCAACATATTCGGTAACGAGGTTCACGACTGCGCCGCCGACGGCTTCACCCTGGCCTCTGAGCGGGGAGGGTTGCTGGAGAACATCAACGTTTACAACAACATCGCCTACGGCAATGAGAGCAGCGGCATAACCTTCAGTGACGAGGGGACCAACCGCCCTCTGAAGAACATAAAGGTCATCAACAACACGCTGTACGGAAACGGGAGCAGCACCTGGGGCGGCGGCATATCGGTGGAGAACCCCGAAATCGACGGCCTCACCATACGAAACAACGCCTGTAGCCAGAACGTCAACTTCCAGATGCAGGCCGAGGTGTCCGTATCCAACCTGGGTGTGGACCATAACCTGGTACACGGATACAGGGGTTACCCTGATGAGATACGCGGGGCGGATTACGTGGAGGCGGACCCCCTGTTCGTCAACCCGGCGGCGGGGGATTTTCACCTTCAGCAGGGTTCGCCGGCCATCGACGCGGGCTCGAGCGCGGACGCGCCGGAAACGGATTTCGAAGGGACTTCCCGCCCCCAGGGCAACGGGTATGATATCGGCGCATATGAGAGGCGGGCCTCGTCCCCGCAGCCGACATCTCACCGGGAGTGCGCCCACGGTTCGATCGGCGTTACCTATCCGGGAACGATTGCGATACCATCAACAAGGAGCAGGCGGGTTGCATTCGTGAGCTGCACTGTCAAAGGTACTGTCATGAAGGCTGTTTCAAGAGTGAGTGGGGTGAGGTGTCCATGAGAACAAGAATCCTGGTGGTCGTTACGGTGCTCCTGGTAATGGCGGCTACCCTCGCCATCGGGTGCGGGGAGAAGAAGGAGGCGGAAAAGCCGGACGCCGGGGAGAAGGTTTCCAGGGCCGTTGAGCTGGACACGGGTAAGGAGATAGCGTTTCCAGTGGACCACTACCCGCATAAGGGCATGGGGACCGAGTGGTGGTACTTCACCGGCGTGCTGAATAATCAAGAGGGGGAGAAGTTTGGTTACTTCTACACCTACTTCCTCAACGACGGGGAGACACTTATCCTCATGAGCATCGTCGACTTGCAGAACGGCGTCAAGGTCTTCGAGGAGTTCATCGATGCGCTGGGGGAAGCCGATGTGCCGGAGGACAGGCTCGACATTGACATCGGCGGTGACTGGCAGGTCAGGCTGCTGGACAACGGGAACTTCTTTATCAAGGGCACAGGCGAGAAGGCGAGCCTGGAGCTCACACTTCACCCCGAGAAAGACAACGTTATAAACGGCGTCGACGGCTACATGGAGATGTCCTCCGGTGGTACCTCCGCTTACTACTCCTGCACCAGGATGTCGGCCGACGGCAGGATGTCGTTCGAGGGCAGGGAGATGAACGTGACTGGAGACTCCTGGCTCGACCGCCAGTGGGGCAACTGGAAGGGGGAGGCTACCGAGACCTACGACTGGTTCTCCCTTCGCTTCGATGACAACACAGAACTCATGCTCTACAGCTTCCGGGACAATGAAACCGGCGAGGTCCTGCCCAGTTACAACTGCGGGACCTACGTGGATGAGAACGGGAAGCCGACCAACGTGACCGATTTCACCGTGGAGCCGCTGGACCGCCGGTGGCGCTCGGAGAAGACCGGCGAGACCTATCCCCTGAAGTGGCGCGTCTCCGTCCCCCAGGTGGGAATCGATATCACGATCGATGCGCTGGTGGACGACCAGTTGATAGTCGATTCATTCGGGGGTACCTACTGGGAAGGGGCCTGCGGAGTGGTGGAAGGCAACAAGACCGGTTACGGGTACCTGGAGATGGACGGGTACAAACCGTAATACCCCGCTGGATAAATACACTGGCATTCGAACGCCGGGGATTACGGGTGACCCACTATCACCCATATGCACTATTTTTCATAAGCTTTTCGCCCGTGGCGCCGATACTTGAAACATAGGCATCCAGGGCACGTCACAAGATATTGGAGGGGAAGAACCAGCGAAAGGGGTGATGGCATGAGAAGGACGAAGGTAATCTCGCTGGTTACCGCAATCGTCCTGTTGTTACCCTTGCTGCTCACCGGGGTCTGCACACCGGCGTTAGGGGCCGAGAACCTTTCTGATGGAGCGCGCCTGGAGGGTCCGGCCGGCAGGTATGGTGAAAGGAACACCGGCAACCCGGGCAGCCACAGGATGGGCCTGCTTCCCAGCAGGCCGGACCCCGCACTCGAGCTGGACGCGAGCCGTTACCTCAAGTCCACACCGCTCAAGTCGTCGGTCGACCTCACCGGGACACTGCCTCCCATAGGGGACCAGGGAAACCAGGGGAGCTGCGTGGGATGGGCCACCAGCTACTACCTCAAGACCTGGTGGGAGAAACAAGAGCATCCTTCCTGGAGCCTGGATGACACCAGGTATGTCTTCAGCCCCGCTTTCGTCTATAACCAGATAAACGAGGGCCAGGACCAGGGAGCGTTCTTCGAAGACGCCTTTCCACTTCTCGAGAACTCCGGTGACGTTGACATCGAGGAGTTCCCCTACGACGACTCCAACTACACCAGGCAGCCCTCCGCGTCCGGGAAGGAGGCGGCCAAGCAGTACAGGATACCCGGCTCCCCGAAGTGGGGGTATCTCTTCACGAACGATGTCAACTGGGGTGGGCTGGGCCCATTCGATAACTCCCTTACCGAGGTGAAGTCGCTCCTCGACTCCGGGCGCCCACTGGTGTTTGGCATCCCCATCTTCAGCGATTTCCCCGGCACCGAGGGCAACCCGTCGAGCTCGTTCTACGATTACGGCGGAGGGGACCCGGACTCCGACTACTTGGGCGGACACGCGGTGTACATCGCCGGGTACGATGACAGCGCGGGGGACGGTGAGGGGGGCTTCCTAATGGTCAACTCCTGGGGGGAGGGCTGGAACGACGACGGGAAGGTCTACCTGAGCTACGAATTCGCCACGAAGTGGGTGTGGGAGGCCTGGTTCATGGAGGACTCTGACAGCAGCCCCACGATCACCAGCTTGAGCCCGACGACCACCGGTCCTGGTGCCACCGTGACGGTAAAGGGCACGAACTTCGGGTGTGAGCGGCGCTCGGCGAAGGTGACGTTCGCGGGCGGCTCCGGAACCGCTTCGGTCTCGTCATGGACGAACGGCCAGATAGAGGTGAAGGTACCGTCAGGAACCGTTACGGGCAAAGTCAACGTGTACGCCTGGGATGGGGAGAGGTCGAACGGCAAGCAGGTTACGGTGGATCCCAACGCGCCGGTCCCGATTGACCTGGATTCGTCGTGGTTGCTTGCCGAGGGGGCCACCTGGCCGGGCTTCGACGAGTGGGTGCTGGTGATGAACCCCAACGACGAGGCCGCCGAGGTGCGGGTCACATTCCTGACCCCCGGTGGCGAGGTTGACGGGCCGTCCCCGTCGGTGCCGGGACAGAGCCGCCTGAGTATCCATGTGAACGACTTTGTGCCCAACCAGGACGTGGCCACGGTGGTGACCGCCACCAACGGGGTCCAGGTCTGCGCTGAGCGCGCGATGTATGTGTCCACCGCCGACGGCAAGTGGGGTTCGCATGACTCCATAGCTTCCCCCGGAACCTCGAGCACGTGGTATCTGGCCGAGGGGGCCACCTGGCCGGGCTTCGACGAGTGGATACTCGTCATGAACCCCAACCCCGAACCGGTGGAGGTGGAGGTGTCGTTCCAGACCCCGGATGGCAACATCGGCGGGCCCCGGTTGTCCCTCGCGAGCGGCACCCGGGGGACCGTCCACGTGAACGACTTCGTGCCCAACCGGGACGTCTCGGTGAAGGTGAAATGCCTGACGTCCGACGCCGGCGTGGTGGCGGAACGCTCGATGTACATGAACACGCCGGATGGGAAGGTGGGTTGCCATAACTCCATGGGGTCTCAGGAGGCGGCCGAAGGATGGGGCCTGGCGGAGGGGGCGACGTGGCCTGGCTTTGAGGAGTGGGTGCTGGTCCAGAACCCCACCGGGTCCGAGGCGGACGTGGTGTTCTACTTCATCACGCCCGACGAGGTCGTATACGGGCCCGAGTTCACGTTGGCCGCCGGGAGGAGGGCCTCGGTACGGGTGAACGACTACGTGCCCGACCAGGACGTGTCGACCATGGTGTTCACCTGGTACGAGGGTCAGAACGTGGTGGTGGAGCGTGCCATGTACGTGCGTTCGCCCGACGGGAAGACGGGCGCGCACAACGCCCCGGCGTCCGCCTACGCCTGCACCGACTGGTACCTGCCGGAGGGATGCACATCGCAAGGGTTCGACGAGTGGGTCCTGGTTATGAACCCGGACGTGGAGTACTGGGCGGACGTACAACTTACCTTCCTCACTCCGTGGGGGGCGGTCAACGGCCCTTCAGTGACCCTGCCGCCGGTGTCGAGAGCTACGTTTAACGTAAACGACTACGTCAGCGGAGACGTGGCCACAAAGGTCACGAGCGACGGGTATGTTGTCTGCGAGCGCTCGGTATACGCGGGCGGCGCCTACGGAAAGGAGGGCGCGCACTCATCGATGGGGGTGCTAGCGCCGTACGTGCACGAGAGGCCCGGGGGTTTCTCCGCCGGGCAACTGCCCCCTGGGCAGATAAGCAACCTCAGGTCTTCGTACCGCAAAACGCTCTGAGTGAAAACTCCGGGGCCAGGTCTCAAGATCTGTATCTCGGAAGAAAAGGAAAGACCCCGCCTGGGCGGGGTCTTTCGCAACCTCGCTAGCTGAAACTACTCGATGGTACCGGGCAGTGACATGTCTTGACTACCTGAGGACAGGATGATCTCGGTTACACCGGTCTCATCATTGCTACCGATGATGACCGACTTGTACTGGTCTCCGTCCTGGTAAGAGAACATACCGACCTCTTGGCCTTCCAGTGCCATGGAGGTGTCGACGAAGTTGGTCTCACCTGAGAGCTTGTCCTTGTACCAGGCGATGACTTTGGAAACCGAGTCCTTGGTCTCGAGGACAGCGATTGACCCCGACTCAGCACCGTCGACGCCCTCGGTGGTAATCGCGGCGGCAGTCCCCTCCTGGATCTTGGCGCCAGGATAGACGGCGATATCAAGGTCATCCACGCTTATTTCCTTCGTGGTAAACGAATCGCCTTCCTCGTCGGTCATGGTGACCTCGCCGTTTTCTTCGGTGATCTCGACCTCACCTTCATCGCCCTCGATGGTGACCTTCTTCTCACCGCATCCCGCGAGTGCAACGACTCCAATCACCAACGCTGTTACGAGCAACAACACAAGCATCTTCTTCATGTTTTTCCCTCCTTTCCTCTAAATCGAAACCCGCGCATGGCACAAGCAAGCGTTACCACCGGGTCCGCAACCAGGGACCCCGCGGCAACCTTTTTGCCTGATCCATGCCTGTCATGGATTGGAAAAGTGACACCTATCATAACCGGTCGGTAATACTTCTGAAAGGGGGCGCTGTCCTCCTTCCCAAAACATGGGTCTTACCGCGAGAGTTCGCTGGCGTAGTTCTGCGCGAAGAACATGAGCTGCATCCTCGATATGACATAGTGGCCTCCCACCTGGGACGGGGTGATCTTTCCGTTCCGGACGAACCGCCACAGCGTCCCGGTGCTCACCCGCAGGTACCGGGCCGCTTCATCGATCGTGATAAGCTCTATACCATGGTCCATAATGTCCTCCGATACCCGTTTTTCACTGTTCCTACTGCTTGTGACGTTTGTAAACGCGGAATCACTACAGCAGTATCAGTCAGGCGCGGTGTATTATACTTGGGTTCGTTGGCGGGCTTCATACGGTACCGTGGAGGTGTTGAGAATCGCCATATCCGGCACCAATGGCCCGGATATCTTGATAAGCGCGAGGGATCTTGCCAGGGAGTTCGATGGCCTTCAGGCGGTTGACGGGATCAGCTTCGAGGTCTCCCGGGGCGAAACGTTCGGGTTCCTTGGTCCCAACGGGGCGGGCAAGACCACCACAATCAGGATGCTCACCGCTCAGCTTCTCCCTTCCGGGGGGGACGCCCGGGTGGCCGGGTACGATATCAGGACACAGGAGAGGGAGGTCCAGAGCCGCATAGGGGTGGTATTTGAACTGCCCAACGTCTACAAGCGGCTGAGCGCCATTCGCAAAGGTGCCTGACCCATTTTTCGCAAAAGGCGGTACCGATGCCGGCAAGATGCCGGCGCTACAAGGGTGATGTTATGCAAATGCCCGGGGCATGCAGGGGAATGATGCTATAGAATCTACAGGGGAAGGCTCGCGCACACTGGAGATGAGGTGTTTGCATGGCGACGGTGATGACGCCCGAGAATAGGCTTCGTACTGTGCTTCGGGGGGAACTGCCGGACAGGGTCCCCTGCGTCCCGCTTATCTACTACTTTGCCGCAAGCTATGCGGGCGTGCCGTTCCGCGACTTCCTTACCAGCATGAACAGTTACCGTGCCGCTTACGACACCTGCTTCTGGCAGGTCGGGCCCTGGGACGCCATATACCCGCTTCCGTTCACAATGGACGCCCCTGATTACGATATCACCTGGGGGGCCGGGGTGGGCATGAAGCCGGAGGTGCCCTCAGGTGACAGCGACGAGTCACAGATACTGCAGGCCCCGGAGGCGGAGGCGCTGATGGAGGCGGACGATTACGCGAAGATCATGGGCTTCAACTTCCCGGGGAAGGCGTACCCCATGGTTCGTTTCATGGTGGAACTGGTGTCACGGTTCGACGGGCGTGAGCCGGACTGGAGGTTCTGGTTGGGCAGCTTCATCCCTCACGTTCTGAACCTGGGGTTGAACTGGGCAATCGAGCTTGAGCGCTGGCGGTTCAAGCGAGTCCCCATGTTCATCAGCTTCAGCCTGGAGGCCCCGTTCGATACGTTCAGCATGGCGCGAGGCCTTACGGGGTTCGCGATTGACCTGCACAAACGGGGCGAAGAGATAAGGGATGCGGCACTGAAGATAGCGAAAAGCATGGCGTTCGCCGCACGGCTCATCTGCGTGGGCACCAGGAACAGGAGGTTCCTGCTGCTGCTCCACAGGACATCCAACGACTTCATCTCCCCCAAGCAGTTCGAGTTGTACGCGTACCCGGGGATAAAGTACATCGCTGATTACCTCGATTCTCACGGGATGGTCTTCGGCATGCACTGCGACGGGAACTGGGATCTGAACCTCGAGATAATGACTGACCTGCCCAAGAACACCTACTTCCAGTTCGACAGCACAACCGACATATTCAGGGCCCGCGAGGTGCTGGGGGACCGCTTCAACATCATGGGGGACGTGTCCGCGGACATGCTGGCCCTGGCCGGTCCCGTGGAGGTGGAGGAGTACTGTCTGAAGCTCATCCGGGAGGTGGGCAAGAACGGGCGCTTCATCCTTTCGTCGGGGTGCGAGGTTCCCTCCAACGCCAAGCCCGAGAACGTCAAGATGATGATCGACACCGCCAAGAAACACGGCTGGTACTAAACCCCTACACAAACGGGGTCTGGCCCAAGCTGTTGTCGTTCGTTTCTCCACTCAAGCCGATGCACGTAGTGCAACGCTGTCAGACGGTTGCCTGGGAGAGCTTGATTTCTTTCCCGGCCCCGGTCAGTGACAAGGCCCCTTCGGAGCACTGGGTGATGCAGGCCTTGCATATAACGCAGGAGTCGGGGGATGCCATCCGTGCTTTGTGCCGCTCCTCGTCGATGGCGAAGACATTCCTCGGGCAGACATCCCGGCAGGCGCCGCAGCCGATGCAGAGCCCCTCGTCGAGGTGGACTGTTCCCAGTTCATGCACGGTGAACGGTCCGATACGTTTGATACCCAGCCGGTTGGCGAGCATCAGGGGTTCGTCACGGAGGACGCCGGTTATTCCGGCAAGGTCAAAGCCGAAGAGCGCGCCAAGCCCCAGGCATACCGGCAGCCAGCCCCACGATCTCCCGCCACCCCTTAGATGCTCCAGGGCGGTCATCCCGGTACCGACGGCGAGGCCGGCTACCAGGGCCCTGGTTATGCCGGATTTCCCAGGGATCCGGTCGAACAGCATGTAGGTTGTGAGTGTCTGGGACCAGAAGGCCAAGGCAAAGCGCTTCGAGTGCTCCGGCCGGAACCTCGAGGCGATGGCCTGCATGATAATGAAGTACTGGAAGTTCATCGACAACGCGAGGTCGAGGCGTGTGACGTCGTCGAAGCGGTAGGTGCGCATCTCCGCCGTCTCCCGGTAGCCCGCCTCGATGTAAGACGGTATATCCCGCGCCCGTACCGGGCCGAAGCGCGCACTCCAGTCGGTCAGTTCGTTCAACGCCCTCCGGTTCACCCCGGGGGCGCAAAGTTGCGGGAGGATGAGGCGCCTGTGATCCAGCAGTTCGGCCACGCGGCTGGACTTGAGGGCCCCGGCTACCGCCCGGGCGTTGAACGTACCCTCGCAGGATGAGCACCATACGTTTATCCCTCCTGTGGGCACTACCAGGACGTAGCAGTCGAGTTTGCCGAGACCTCCGGCGAGCCGCTTTCCGGTGAGCGTGTAGTTTGCGGTTATGAGCAAGGGGCTGTCCCGGTCAGGGTTGCCGTGCGCTCTCAGGCCGGGCTCCAAACGTGAGGGGAACCAGCGGAACAGGTGCTCGATGACGGGGGAGAGTGATAGCCCCGGTCGCTCATCGGTCAGCGCCGGCCGCCGGGGAGGGGCTGGGTGCGCAACTCCCCTGCCAGCGGAGAGGGTTGTGAACGAGCCTGCCAGGTCATGCCGCGATGTCTCGACCTCGAAGCCGGAGCGCTCCAGCAGCGCAGCCAGGTCGGGGACGGCCCTGGTACTTTTACCGGAGAGGAGGAGCGTGAATAACACTACCGGAAGGCGCGCCAGGCGGTGCAGCAATCTGCCTATCGCGGTCGGCGGATCGGTCTCGGCTGCGATTACCAGGGTCCCGTCTTCCTTCAGGACCCGGTGGCATTCGCCAAGCACGAACTCGCGCTCGTCAGGCAGGAGTTCACTCAGCAACAGGGTGCTCACAACGCAGTCGAAGCAACCGTCGTCAAACCGTTCATCCAGGTCCAGGGCGTCGAGCTCGACGAACTCGATTTCTCCTTCGAGGTGCATGGTGGAGGCCTTCCGGCGAGCGACCGCGAGCATCTCCTGCGATACGTCGAGGCCGGTGACACGGGCGCCCTTGAGTGCAGCCGATACAGCCAGCGTGCCGGTGCCGCAGCCGACGTCCAGGACACGCATTCCCGGCTCGATGAACAGGGAAACCACCCGGTCCAGGACCCGGTCGGCGTGGCCGCGGGAGACAAGGTTGATGGCACGGTCGTACCGGTGCGGCACCGCTTCCAGGATTTTCATGAACACGTAACTGAACATCGTCTATTAACATATCACAGAGATGGACGAACGCACCAATATCAACAAAACGCATCAACGGTGCCAGGCACCACCGACGCAAAACGCATCAACGGTGCCAGGCACCACCGACGCAAAACGCAATAATGGGGCCTGGCCCCAAACGCAAGGCCCCAAACGCAAGTTAGAAAGCCCTTCCCTTCTTGCGGTACCTCTCCAGGAGCCTCAGGATGGCGGGAAGGACCGTGATGGCCGATATCGCCGCGAACGCGATGCCCACGGCGGCGACGATGCCCAGAGATGCCAGCCCCTGGTACCTGGCGAAGATGAGCGCGGAGAAAGCGGCTATCACCGCCAACCCGGAAATCACGATGGCTCGGCCGGTATGGGCAAGCACCGCCGGAATCGTCGCCCCTTCGCCCTCGTGCTCCTCCTTGTAGCGGTGGAGGATATAGACACCAAAGTCCACGCCGATGCCAAGGATGATAGGGGCTCCGGCGATGTTTACCAGGTTGAACTTCATGCCCAGTATGTTAATGGCGCCCATCATCCACACCATGGAGAGCATCAGCGGCAGGAGCGCCAGCAAGGTGGGGACGATCGCCTTGAAGTCGATGACCACCATGAGCATAACCGCGATGGCGCTGAGCAGCGTGGTCTCGCTCAGGCCCTTGCGGGTCGACTCTATGGAGTCCTGGATTATCATTGCCATTCCCGCGATGTCGGTGGAGACACTCCGCACGTCGTCAAGGAACTCCACCGCGTTCTTCTCCACGAACACGTCATTCTTGGGGTAGACGTATGTTGCGTAGAAGCCGTCGTCCGAAATGTACTTTCCGCGCGAGTCGGCGGGCAGTTTGTCGATAGTCAGGGTATCGGACCCGATGTTCTCAAGTATCTGGAGCGTCTCTGGCGGGACGTAATTCAGCCACTCGGGGTTGAGGTGCTCTATCTTCTTCTTTATCCGGGACATCACCACCAGCTTGGCAAGCTGGTCCGAGGGGATGATGGTCGCCAGGGATTCGACCGCCCTCACGCTGTCCAGTTCCTTCAGGTCTTCGGTTGCCTCCCGCATAGCGGCCTCGTTGCTGGAGACCACGATGAGGAAATCGGAGACCTTGCCGAACTCCTCACTTAGTTTCTCCTCCGCGAGCGTCACATCCATGCCCCGCGGCTGTATCTTCCTGATGTTGCTCTCGAAGCCGATGAACCCGGCGCTCACACCGAGACCGATGGTTACCAGCAGCCCCGCAATGACGAAGCCAACCGCATGATTGCTCACGGCGCCCCCAAGCCGCCGCATTGCTCTCGACTCGGAGGAGAACTCGCCCGCGCGGTAAGGAAAAAACCGCTCCTTCAACCGAATCAACGCCGGCAGGACGAAGAACATCGAGAGCAGGGCACAGATCACGCCCAGCCCCAGCACGATTCCCATATCGCGCATCGCCTTGAAGTCGGAGAAGGCGAGAGCGAAGAAGGCGCCCGCGGTGGTCAGCGCGCCGGTTATGACTCCTTGTCCGGTATGAGAAAGCGCGTCAATGAAGGCGTCCTCTGAATTGCTGCCACGCCCGCGTTCCTCCCGGTACCGTGAGAGCAGGGCGATGCCGTACTCGATGCCGATGCCCATCAGGACGATGACGAAGATGGAGGAAACGGTGTTGAGCGATTTGACGGTAACGCGCGCCAGGCCTAACGTCCACATCAGCCCGCATCCGAGCGCGATCATCGCCACCAGGGGTGTTGCAATGCTCTTGAAGGCGATCGCCAGGATGATCACGATGGCCAGCAGCGCGATGGAGCCCACTATCAGCATGTCCCGGTTCAGGACGTTTCTCTGCTCGTACTCGTACTGGTAACTCCCCGAAACCCACAGCCTGGAACCGGGATTCTCCTCCGCTATGTTACCGGTCAACTTATCCATCCGCGCCCCGAACCTTGCTACGGCATCGCCGTCGCTGGAGCTGAAAGAGGGGCGCGCTATCAGGAGACCCGCGGTCCCTCCTGCACTGGTGAAGTAACCGTCGTCGTCCACCCTGAGCCCTGCCCCCAGTGACTCCGAAAGATCGGACTTCAGCGCGGTGAAGGACCTCGCCAGTTTGGTCAGCTCATCGAAGTTTCTCTCCGAGAGCAGCAGGTCTATCTTCTTCAGGGTGTCTATGTCCAGGTACAGCAGTCCGTACCGGGTAAACTGCTCGATGTCGGCCCTGTACTCCAAGTAGTCGAACTCGCCTGTCGCTGAAAGCCGGTCCGCCAGGACGTTGGTGACCTGGTGTACCTGCTCGGGATCGGTCGCTTCGACCACCACCAGGAAGTAGTCGGTGCCCCCGAACCTGTCCAGCACCTTGAAGTAGTTCTTGACCGCGGCGTGATCCTGGGGGAGCATGTCGACGTAACCGGTGGTTATCTTCAGGCTTTGCACCGCGAAGACGCAGAGGACCACGGTTATCGCGGTCAGGACGAGGATCACAAGCCAGTGACGGTGGGTTACCCTGCCGATCCACTTGAGGAGCTTATTCCTGATCAACGGTGCCCCCCTCCGGCGCCGGGCCGGCATCGTCTTCCCCGCCGTCCACACGGACTGGCCGTTCCTTCCTTACCACCAGCCCGGCGACAAGAGAGGCGGCGCCGAGCACCAGCATCATCACCGTCACAACGTCACGCACGAACCTGATGGGGCCTATACGGCTGTTGGCGTAGTTGGTCATCTCGAGCACCGACTCCGGAGTCCAGCTGTAACCGACCCGGTATATCTCCTTTGGCTCCAGTATCTTCTGCTGGTCTATCTGGCTCATGTACTGTAGTACGAGCGGGTCCTCGGAGTGTTCGGCCAGGATCTCCAGAAGGGGCAGGAACGCCCTGACGTTGGTGTTGACGTAGATGCAGGTTTCGCCCACGATATCCACCACCGTCCCAGTGACCGGCTCCACCGCTACCTCCAGGCTGTGCTTGACGGTGTACTCGAGCTCTATCTCCCTGTCGTCGGGGAACTTGCTGAAGGCTTCCTTCTCCTCGTCGGTAAGGGTCCGGTAGGCCTCGCTCAGCATCCGGTCCAGGGGAATCCCCATCGCCTCGATCTCCGTCTTCAACTCACCGAAGGTGGTGGTCGCAGGGAGGCCCCTGGCCTCAACGCGGTAGTCGACCATGGGACGGTGCCTGAACGAGCCGCCGAACACGTAGACGCCGATGGCATCTATCTTTTCTTCCTTTGAGAAGCTCACCGCGAAAGACGACGCCACGTCATTGTTGAACACGTTGTAGCTTTCCTTCCCGGTTCCCAGTGGGAAGTTCACCGTCCAGCTACCAGACCTGTCCACCACGGTCCCCGATGACCTCGAGAGGTCGCTCTTGATGTTGGCGCAGTCACCGCGGTCTATCACGTAAGTGTCGGAGTCGCCCATTTCGAGGCCGAGGTCGGCGGCTGACAACCGGGTGGTCTCCTGGTCCAGGACCGCTGCCTGCGACGTGTATTCGCCGTCCACTGAGGTAAGCTTCACGGAGAGTTCGAGGTCCTCCTTCCCGGGGGGGGACATGGCATCGAGGCCGTGCTTGCCCGCGAGCTGCTCTATGGTGCCCTCGCATTCCACGGAGTGGTCTACTCCGGAAGGGTAGCGTATCAGTCGCTTGACCGCGATGGTCCACCACAGCATCGCGAAAAGCAGTATGGCGATACCGGCGATAATCAGTATCCAGCTGATGATGTCTCGGGCGGACCTCATCCGGTCCCTCCTGACTGTCGGCACCTGTCGAAGGTTCCCTTGCCCTCGGGTCCGGGCAACGGCCGGTATTCACAGGTGCACCACCCCTGTTAACCGCGTTAATTATATAGAAAGCGGCCCGCCGGGTACCGGTGGAGCCTGCCCGGATACGTGGCGCAGCCGGGTGACCCCGGGGGTTTTTCGTGCTCTGTCTTGCCGGAGAACATGGGTTTGAGATAACTTTACGGTAGTGCCTACTGGCGTGGTGGGGATATCACTGGATACTGCTGGCGGCGGAAACGATAGGTTGGGTAGTATGAGGAAAGCAAGGACGGTATCGGCTCTCTGCTTGTGTATATCCGTGGTGCTGGTGGCCGGGCCGGGTTGCGGTCGGGGCGGAAACGGGGACGGTGGCCCGGGCGATGCCGGACCCGATGCGTTGGAGGTAAAGATGACCCTTGATGAATCGCTCGAGAAGCGCAGGTCGGCCAGGGAGTTCTCGGGCCGGGAGCTCACCGGCGAGCAGGTGCTCAAGCTCCTGTGGGCGGCCCAGGTTGTCACCGAGCAGGCGTTGGGCCTCAGGGCCGCGCCGTCCGCAGGGGCGCTGTACCCCCTGGAGCTGTACGTGCTTGAGGGCGGCGTACTGCACCACTACATACCTGATACCAATTCCATGGAGGAGGTACTGGAAGGCGTCGACGCCCGCGAACTGGCGGACGCTGCCCTGGGGCAGTCGTGCGTAAGCCAGGCACCCACCGTGTTCGTATTCACCGCGGAGTTTGAGAGGACCCGGGCCAAGTACGGTTCCCGCGGGGACCGGTACGTGTATATGGAGGTGGGCCACGCCGCCGAGAACCTCCTCCTGGAGGCCACCGCGCTGGGGTTGGGGGCGGTCCCGGTGGGTGCCTTCGACGACGCCGCCGTCAGACGCGTCCTGTGCCTCCCGGCGGAAATCAGCCCCCTCTACCTGATCCCGGTGGGATATCCGACCCAATGAGCGTGGGCTTCAGCCTGAGTACGCCGCTTCACACGGTGCTACGCCGGGCTAGCGCGGTGAGTAGTTTCCAAACAGGGTCAAACCCCGATATTTAACTTTCTTACGAGTACTAAAACAGTGGCGCCGGCCTCCGTTATTTTTCAAACGGAGTGATATAATTGCGCTCGCGACGAGGGCCATCAGATCAGGGGAGTGAGAGATGAAGCACGTCCACCAGCGGCTCGACGAGGAGATAAGGAGCATCGGCGGCTACTACAAGGTGCTTGAGGAGGAAGTCCTCGATTTCGACGACAGGAAGGTGCTCTACGTTCTCAAGGGCGCGCATGTCGAAACATCATGCTGCGGTGAGGGGGGGATAGGATGTATATCGGTTCCCGGTTACCTGTCTTCCTGGAAGTCGTCCACCAACGAGGATGGGCTGGCGGTCTCAGAGGTCGAGAGGGTGAGGGGCAAGGAAGTCCAGAGGCAGCTGCGCGGCATTCTCAAGAAGAAGTACCCGTACATCGATGTTATTGACTTCGATTAAGTGGTGGTAAAGACTGTATGAGGCATTTTCGGACGGTGCGCGGGTGCCGCCCGGGAAAGGGAGATAACGTAAGGGTTTGATTAGGGCCAACTGAGTCAGGAAAGGGAGTGATTTTATGGTTGGGATCCGTTCATACGGAGGGTATATACCTCATTATCGGATGAACAGGATGGTTATCTTCGGGTCGATGGGCTGGATAAACCCGGCAAACATGCTTAACGCCCAGGGCGAGAAAGCCGTCGCGAACTTCGATGAGGACTCGCTTACGATGGCGGTCGCGGCGGCCGTCGACTGCGTGGATGGCTTCGACCGGAGCGGGCTGGGGGGCGTCTACTTCGCTTCCACCACCGCGCCGTACAAGGAGAGGCTGAACGCCAACCTGGTGGCGGGTGCCCTGGGGACCGAGGAGACGATACGGACCGCCGATTTCGCCGGGGGCCTCAAGGCGGGGACCACCGCGCTTCTGGCCGCAATCGACGCGGTGGGCGCGGGCAACGCGAACGACATCGTGGTCGCGGCGTCCGATTCCCGGCTGGGCAAGATGGGCAGCGCGCAGGAACTGATGTTCGGTGACGGAGGGGCGGCGTTCCTGGTCGGCGACAAGGATGTTATTGCCGAGTTCAAGGGCTCGTACTCCACCGGCCACGACTTCGTGGATCACTTCCGAGGCGCGGAAACCAAGTTTGACAGGCAGTGGGAGGACCGCTGGATACGGGACATGGGGTTCGGCAAGTTCATCCCTGAGGCGGTGGACGGTCTCTGTGAGAAGTGCGGGCTGAAGGCGAGTGATTTCGACAAGGTCATCTACCCGTGCTACTACGGCAGAGCACGCAAGAACCTTAACAAGAAGATCGGGTTGGAACCCGACAGGGTGATGGACAACCTGCAGGCGATAGTGGGCGACACAGGGGTGGCACACTCCCTGGTCATGCTGTCCAAGGCGCTCCAGGAGTCGAAGGCCGGCGACAAGCTACTGGTCATAAGCTACGGCAGCGGGTGTGATGCCCTGTACTTCGAGGTCACCGAGAACATCAAGAACCTTGCTCCCCGGATCGGGATCAACGGTTATCTCGCCAGGAAGGCGGAGCTGGACAGCTACACCAAGTATCTGGCCTGGCGCCGCATGATACCGCTTGAGATGGGGCTCCGGGGCGAGGAGGATCACTGGACACGCTGGTCGCTGGTCTGGCGCCGGGACAAGATGATCCTTGGGATGCAGGGGTCGAAGTGCAAGAAGTGCGGCACCCAGCAGTTCCCGGCCCAGAGGGTGTGCGTGAGGCCCGACTGCGGGGCGACCGACGAGATGGAGCTGGTTTACCTCTCCGGAATGGGAGGCAAGATATTCAGCTACACCTCCGACATGCTGGCGGCGTCTATCAACCCGCCGGCGATGTACGGGACCGTCGATATCAACGGTGGCGGGCGGTTCGTGTTTGACTACACCGACTGCGTGCTGGACGACCTGCAGGTCGGTAAGCCGGTCGATTTCAGCTTCAGGATGAAGTTCTACGACAAGAAAAGAGACATAACCAACTACTTCTGGAAAGCGGTTCCGGTTGCTGGGGGGGTGGAATAGATGGCGGAAGGTATCAGGGACAGGGTCGTCATACTCGGGATGGGCTGCACCAAGTTCGGTGAACAGTGGGAGGCCAACTCCGAGGACTTGGCGATCGAATCGTTTAACGAGTGTCTCCAGGACGCCAAGATAGAGAAGAAGGACGTCCAGGCCGCCTGGCTGGGCAGCCACATCGACGAGGTGAACATCGGCAAGGGCGGGATCTTCCTCGGCCTTTCGTTGCACCTGCCGCTCATCCCTATCACCAGGACCGAGAACTTCTGCGCCTCGGGCACGGAAGCGTTCCGGGGGGCGGTGTACGGTGTGGCCAGCGGTGCCTACGACATAGCTCTGGCGCTGGGGGTGGAGAAGCTGAAGGACACCGGGTACGGCGGCCTTCCCGACTCGCCCGCGTTTGGCCAGATGGCCACCATGATCATGCCCAACGCTACCGCACCCGGGATGTTCGCCCAGATCGCGTCCGCGTACTCGGCCGAGTACGGGGTTTCGATGGAGCGGATCAAGGAGGCAATGGCCCACGTTTCCTGGAAGAGCCATCAGAACGGCTTGATGAACCCCAGGGCGCACCTCAGGAGGGCGGTGACCATCGAGCAGATAATGGGATCTCCCATTATCGCCTACCCGCTCGGGCTGTTCGACTGCTGCGGCGTTAGCGACGGGTCGGCGGCGGCGATTGTCACCACCCCGGAGATAGCCAGGAAGATAAAGCCGAACGAGGACCTGGTGAAGGTCAAGGCGCTCCAGATATCGGTCAGCTCCGGCGAGGAGCAGATGTATACCGACTGGGACGGCGCGGGCATGCTCACCACACAGATGGCCTCGAAGAAGGCCTACGAGGAGGCGGGCGTCACCAACCCCCGCGAGGAGATAAGCATGATGGAGGTGCACGACTGCTTCTCGATCACCGAGTTTGCCACTATGGAGGACCTTCAGATAAGCCCGAAGGGGAAGGCCGCCGACGACATCCTGGACGGCTTCTTTGACCTGGACGGGCAGATACCGTGCCAGACCGACGGAGGGCTCAAGTGCTTCGGGCACCCGATAGGGGCGTCCGGCCTCAGGATGATCTACGAGATGTACAGCCAGTTGCTGAGAAGGTGGGACGACGAACGCCTGGTCAAGGACCCCAAACTGGGGCTGACCCACAACCTGGGTGGCGTTCCCAACCAGAACGTCTGCAGCATCGCGATAATGGGTCTTGACTGAGCCGGGCTGAGATAGAGAGAAAAAAAGCGTCGCCGGAAACGGCGGCGCTTTTTATTCTGAAGGGAACGTACTACAGGAGCTTCTTGGTGCGTCCACCGATGCGCTCGTAGGCGAAATCGAACGGGATCTCGCCGGTCATGAACCGCTCCAGGTCATCCCCGTTATAAAGCTTCATGACTATCTGGCGCACCTTGGAGGTGACCAGGTCCAGGAGTTTCTTGTTGATGGGCCTGTCGTAGAAATCGCCAAGGTCCAGGGGGAGTCCGATACGGCACCTGGCTCTCTTGTAGATGACCGATGAGTAACCTTTGTTGCTCTTGGGGTGCTTGACTACCTTCTCCACTAACGGGCCGGGCACAGTGGGGAGCCGGCGCTCCCCGCTGCCGATTATCGCCACCGGAATCACCGGGACGTGGGCTTTCAGCGCAAGCCGGGCGAACCCCGTCTTGAAAGGTGTGATCCTATCGACCTTTCCGGGGTCAAAGATGGTCTCCCCGCCCTCGGGGAAGATGCCTACGATCTCGCCTTCATCGAGAAGTTCCAGCCCGCGGTCAAGTTCCCCGGCGGACTTCTCTCCGCCGGTCATGGTCAGGGGAAACGCCCCGATTGCCCGGTGGAAGTGGCCGTATACCGGTATTTTGTATGACCAGGCGGCGGCCCCGAAGCTGATGTAGCGATTTCGGACGGAGTACGCCAGTATCATTGGGTCCATGCCGGAGCGGTGGTTGCACACTATCACCGCGGCGCCGTTGTCTGGGACGTTCTCCTGCCCCTCTATCTTCAGGCGCAGATGGAACTTTATCATCGGACCGACGAAGAAGCGGATCGCCTCGTAAGCAAGAAGCTGGTTAGTATCCATAGTTCCCACTCCCTGATTTCACTTCACGTTGGATGTCAAGCGCATTGATAATACCACAGACGGGGCCAGGCCCTTTCACTGCGGCGACGCAAGGGCCTGCTTCTCATCTGGTCGATGGTTACTGAACCTGGAAGACAGCCCCCGCGGCCTTCGCCATCGGGCAGTCCTTCCGCCAGTCGGTGGCGTTCTCGGCGCAGTGCCGGCAGGCGTGCCAGAAGTGGAGCCCAAACGTGATATTCGATAGAACCAGGTACAAAGCGAACAGCTTGCGATTACGGCGAAGCCCTATTGCCGGGGTCAGGGCCATCGTCTGGAGGGTGAGCGTCTCCAGGGCGGCGCCGGCTGGGTTGACCTCCCTGCCCTCGACCCTGGGGAGGTACAGGGACGTGATCTTGCCCAGGTAGAGCGAGTAGCAGTTCTTGCCGTAGCCGTCGCAGCGGGCGCAGATGAGGTACCGGGGCAGGGTGAAAAAGAACGTTATTGCCCCCAGTAACACGCCCAGGGCCTTCCATCTGCGCTCCCTGACGAGACCCAGCACCGCCACCAGGAACTGGGCGGCCAGAAAGAAGAACCTTACCGCCATTATTGCCGGGCTCGGCCCGCCGTGCTCGGCGCACTCGGCGCACTCACAGTTTGCGCGCGTTTCCGTGATAACGGCCTTATCAGTGGTCTCCATTACTCTTCCGCTTTGGTTCCGGGGAAATTAAACCGGTACTCCCGGTGGAGCAGGGTCCCCGAACGGAACACCGCCTCCACCGCCTCCACCGCCCTGATGTCCTTGAGCGGGTTGGACGAGAGGACCACGATATCGGCGAGTTTTCCCGTCTCGATCGAGCCAAGCTCTCCCTCCATGTCCAGCAGGTGGGCTCCGTTGATGGTGGCGGACTTCAGGATGTCGGCCTTCGATATCCCTATCCAATCCATTATCTCCATCTCGGTGAACAGCGTACCGGGGAACGAGAGTGGTGTGCCCCCGTCGTTTCCGCAACAGATACGGGCACCGGCCTCGTACAGCTTGAGAATGTTGGGGGTCCCTGTCGCCAGGCCTTCTATCATCAACTCGTTGTCGAACAGCGACTTCGCGCCCAGGCCTTTGGAGGGAGACCCCTCGGTGTAGAGCTTCACCATCTTCCGGTTGGATCTGACCACCGCTTCCTCCGAGACGGTGGGGCAGGTGTAGCGCAGGAAGTGCTCGCGGGCCAGCTGCATCGTTTCCACCAGCGGGTCCTCCCGCGCGGGGTGGTCCTCGGGGGCGATGCCCAGCGCCATGATGACCGAGGCGGTGGGGGTAATGCAGTGGTCTCCCTTCATGAAACGGACCACGTCGTTGTCGGTCAGCTTCTTGTCGGTGGGGATGTGCTCGAGGTCGTCGATCCCCAGTTTCAGCGCCCGACGGTAGCCGGCGAGCCGGGTCTGGTGGACCCCCACCCGCCTGCCCAGGCGATGCGCCTCGTCGACGACCGCCCTGACCGTCTCGTCGTCGAGGACCGCGAGCGGCTTCGCCCCGAAGAACAGCGAGCGATCGTCGAGGAATATCTTGATGAAGCGGGCGCCCTGCTCCACCGCCCGGCGGACCGCCAGGCGCGCCGAGTCGGGCCCCTTCATGTAGATGGCAACGTCCCCGTACCTGGCCGCCAGGCTGGGGTGCAACTGTCGGGCGAAGTCGGGGTACCCCCCTTTCACCATGAGGGAAGGGCCGCAGGATATCACCCTTGGCCCCAGTATCTCCAGTGTCTCGGCCTTATGTCCCAGTTTACTCAGCACCAACGGGAGCGACGAGGCGTCCCTGACGGTGGTAACGCCGTGGACGGCGCACTCCTCCAGGTTGCGGGCGGCCTGTCGCTTGAGCGAGAGCATCAGGTCGAGCCCCACCATGGCCGCGCCGGGCATCAGGGCGTGGCAGTGGGCGTTGATGATCCCCGGCATGACGAAGAGCCCCCGGCAGTCGAACGTCCGGTCCGCGGTGACGCTGTCCAGGTCGCGGGTCGACACGATATCGACTATCTGGCCGTCCTTGAACAGGACCCCCCTCTCACGCAGCGTCTGCCCCCGCTTTACGTCGATGAGGTCGGCCCCCTTGAGCAGTACCGATTGCCCCCGCCCCGGCTTCCAGGCGTATGGCCTGGCGGCCGACGACAGGCCCGCTTTCACCGACCTTACCCGGGAGGCGAGGTAACCCGCGGCGGCCGCACCCGCCAGCGCGCCACCGGCCTTGAGCGTTCTTTCGAGAGTGATCCTGGTGTCTTCTGAAACCACGGTGACCTCCATCTCTCTATTCGTGTGAGGTTAATACTATCTTATACCCGGATAATTCATATGAAACGAGAAGGAGAATAGGCTTGCATTGCTTAAGTATGCATTAGAACGGGCAATTCCGGCAATGCGAGGTTCAAATGAGAGAAAACCCAGCGGGTGAAACGAGAAACGTTGGTATCAGGCTTCAGTTCGACCGCCGACTGAGGCTCGAATTCAGGGGAGCAAAGATAACCACGGACGCCGGTCTGCTCGCGGTTCGAGAGCTGGATGAGATGATGGGGCTTGCCGACATGGCCACTGACTTGATAGTAGAGGGAAGGACCGGAAAGAACATCCGGCATCAGATACCTGGACTGCTCAGGCAATCTGTCTACGCCCGTCTCGCCGGTTGCGAAGATGTCAACGACCAGGAGTCTCTGGCCAGAGACCCTGCCATGAGGGCGGCCGTAGGCAGGAGGGCACTTGAGAAAACGGCGGCAAGTTCCGGGACGGTATCGCGCTTCGAGACGGAGATACTCGCGCAGTACGAGAACATCGAGGGGCTAGCCTCCCTCAACGGCGCCTGGGTTGAAAAAGCCGTATCGAACTCGAAAGCGAAGAAGATAATCCTTGACATAGACAGCTCGGAGTCACCCGTCCACGGCAACCAGGAGGGAAGCGCCTATAACGGGCATTTTGAGTCGACCTACTATCACCCACTGTTCTGCTTCAACAACTACGGCGACTGCGATGGGGCGGTGCTTCGTCCCGGCAACGTCCACTCGGCGGACGGCTGGCGGAAGTTCATTGAGCCAATAGTGGGCAGGTACAAGGAGATGGGCAAGAAGCTCTACCTCAGGGGAGACGCCGCCTTCGCCTCTCCCGACATCTACGAGTACCTGGAGGATAACTCCATCCTCTACGCGGTCAGGCTCAAGGCGAACGCCAAACTATATGAGAAGATAGACCATCTCATGACCCGCCCGGTGGGAAGGCCATCTGCAAAGCCGAAGATATTCTTCCATGACTTTTCATACCAAGCGGCATCCTGGAAGAAGTCCAGGAGGGTCATAGCCAAGGTGGAGTGGCACGCGGGTGAGCTTTTCCCCAGGATCGGTTTCATCGTAACCAACATGAGCAGAACTCCCGAGAACGTGGTTCAGTTCTACAACAAGCGGGCCACGGCAGAGCAATACATCAAGGAGGGCAAGATCGCCCTCACCTGGACAAGGCTGTCTTGCACGAGGTTCATATCCAATAAAGTCCGTCTCGCCCTGTTCGTGCTGGCCTACAACCTTGGTAACTTCATACGCCGCTTCGCTCTTCCAAGAGAGGTGTCACACTGGTCTCTTGCCAGCGTACAACTGAAGCTAATAAAGATAGGGGCCAAGATACTCTCCCACTCACACATGACCGTCTTTCAGATGGCGGAGGTGGCGGTCCCCGAGAAGCTGTTCCGGTCGATGCTGTCTCGAATCCATCGCCTGGGGAAGGCGTGCGCGAGGGCGCCGACCTTGAGCCTGTGAAAGGCCAGGGGCAATTCGGGGTCGAAAACACGGGACAACTGTCCCCTGACAACGGGAAATCAGGCTAATTGGAGGAGACATAAGAAGACCTGGCAGTGAGGTGGCGGTAAACGGCGGTCAATCGTGCCGGAAAGAATGGAGTTGTGGTATGGTGTTGGCATTGGAGAAGGCATATGGGGAAATATCGGTTGAGCCAAGACAAAGGGGGAGTTGATGCAATAGGGGGAGCGAATGTATTTGAAGGTTGGAAGGTATGACAGGGGTTATAGCCCTTCATGACGGAAAGGGATGAGTATCTGATGAAAAAGAAAACCTTAGTACTGATGGCAGTTGTCCTGTCTGTTCTGGCATTATTGGTAGCGACAGCTGCCGTGGCCGCGGCGCAGGGCCTTGACTGGTCCCAGGTCAACAAGGACGGTTTTGGGATCACTGTCCCTGGGGACAGTTGGGAAGTCGATTGTATGACGGTTTTTAATGGTAAATTATACGCGAGTTCGTGGGATACTACCGGTAAGGGCTGCACGGTATGGCGCTACGACGACGGCACCACCTGGACCCAGGTCAACGAGAACGGCTTCGGTACCGGAAATAACTGGTCGTTATCAAGCTTGGCGAGCTTCGACGGAAATCTGTACGCGGGAACATACAACGGGTTCGACCACTGCCAGGTATGGCGCTACGACGGCGGCACCACCTGGACCCGGGTCAACGAGAACGGCTTCGGCGATAGCAACGGAATGGCATTTCTTGGGGTCTACCAGAACAAGCTATATGCTGGAACGCAGGACTTTCTGCATGGCTGCCAGGTATGGCGCTACGACGGTGGCATGAAATGGACACAGGTCAACGAGGACGGATTCGGGATAGCGACTCCTGAGAACAACGGTTACGCATGGAGCCTGACGGTCTTCGACGGCAATCTCTACTCGGGAACCGCTAACAATACCAACGGCTGCCAGGTGTGGCGCTACGACGGCGGCACCACCTGGAGTCAGGTAAACACAAGTGGATTCGGAATAGCTACTCCGGGGAATAACGGGAATGCTAACCTGTTGGTGTACGACGGCAAGCTATACGCGGGAGCGTTTAACCGGACCAACGGCTCCCAGGTATGGCGCTACGACGGCGGCACCACCTGGACAAAAGTTAACCAGGTCAATTTCCAAGATAACACCTGGAGCGTATTTTCCAGAATCAGCATGGCGGCATTTAACGGTAAGCTCTACGCTGGAGTGGGCGGCTCTGGTAACGGCTGCCAGGTGTGGCGCTACGACGACGGCACCACCTGGACCCAGACTAACACCGACGGATTTGGAACAAATAGAAACGTTGGAACCTACACCATGGTTGCTTTTAACGGCAGGCTTTACGCGGGAACAGAGAACAGGGACGGCTCCCAGGTGTGGGCCGGCGGCAACACCCCCACCGGCCAGAACGTAGAGGTCAATCCCGATCCCAATGTAAACATGGAATTCGAGGATGTCACCGAGGGTGGTGCAACCACGGTGACTCCCCAAAGTACTCTTCCCGAGATAGCCGGTTACCGTGTCATCACCGGCTATGATATAAACACCGATGCGACCTTTACCGGGAATGTCAACGTGACCATTGCCTACGATAACACCGGGGTTACCCCATCCGAGGAATCCCGGTTGATGATGCTTCACCAGGTTGACGGCAAGTGGACAGACATCACCACGGCAAGGGACACCAAGAACCACAAGGTTACGGGACAGACAACATCCCTGTCCCTCTTTATGGTGGCACTCCCTTCTAGTATTTCCCCATCCACCACCTGGTACCTGGCAGAGGGTTCAACAGGAACAAATGAGCTTGGATCATTCGAGACCTGGGTGCTTGTGCAGAACCCCGGAAGTGAGACCGCCAACGTAAGTCTCACCTACATGACACCATCAGGAGAGATAGCAGGACCCACCATGGAGATAGCGGCGGGAAGCAGGCAAAGCTTCAAAGTGGCCGACACCCCCGAGGTGGCAAACGAGTTCAACGTTTCAACGAAGGTGACATCGGATAAGCCGGTGATAGCCGAGAGGGCCATGTACTGGAACCCGGCAGGTGGCCCCTTCCGCCAGGCGGCCCACGACTCCATAGGCGTGACCGGAACTTCCTCAACATGGTACCTGGCCGAAGGGTCAACAGGTATCAACGAGCAGGGAACCTTCGAGACCTGGGTGCTGGTAGCCAACCCGGGCACTGACACCGCAACAGTGTCACTCACCTACATGACGCCATCAGGAGAGGTAACAGGGCCCACCATGGAGATAGGAGCTGGAAGCAGGCAACCCTTCAACGTGGCCGACACACCCGAGGTGGCAAACGAGTTCAGCGTATCGACCAGGGTGACATCGGATAAGCCGGTGATAGCCGAGAGGGCCATGTACTGGAACCCCGCTGCCGGTCCCTACCGCCAGGCCGCACACGACTCCATAGGTGTAACCGGTTCCGCCAACACCTGGGACCTGGCAGAGGGGTCAACCGGAACAGGCGAGCAGGGAACCTTCGAGACCTGGGTGCTTGTGCAGAACCCCGGGGAAGAGGCCGCAAACGTGTCCCTCACCTACATGACACAGGCAGGAGAGGTAACAGGGCCCACCATGGAGATAGGAGCTGGAAGCCGTTACACCTTCAACGTGGCCGACACACCCGAGGTGGCAAACGAGTTCAGCGTATCGACCAGGGTGACATCGGATAAGCCGGTGATAGCCGAGAGGGCCATGTACTGGAACTCAATTGCAGGAGTTTACCGCCAGGCCGCACATGACTCCATAGGTGCATGCCAGTAGATAGATAAAAACTTGGTGACGGAGGAAGGTCTTGTCTCCTCCGTCACCAGGGCGGGCTAAGTCCCGGGAGTTACCGAAAAGGTGGCAGGAGAGGTTCCTGGCATCACCGAGAGTCCCGGCGAATATCAGTTTGACTATATGCCTTCACGAGACCGCCATAGTCTGAGATTATAATTGCCCACTTGATTGAATACTGACCTGCTACCATGGAATGAGGAAAACCCAATTAACAGTAGTCGCAACCTCTTTCCCATTCTCTAACACTATATCCACATTTAAATTATAGACAGTACCGGTAGGCAACGGCGCGCCTTGCGCCCCGGTCCCGGCGTTTGCTACTCGTGTTGCTGTTGACAGAGGAGAGGGGCGTGGCTATAATGTGAGGGCCAATTATTATATCCATATATGGACCTGTATGTGGAACTTATAGGTAAAACAATAGTAACCGTTATTGCTGGTTCTGGCGTACCGGTTGGCAACTTGTAGCGGATAAAGTATACTTCTCCGCCTTGTGTGTAAGAAGAGCATAGGAGTCGGTCTTGAAGATAATGTATCTGGATGAGAAGAAGAAGAGGGCGGTAACGAAAGCGTTGTCCAGGCACGGCAGGGTTTTTTATGCCGCAAGCGTAGGCGACGCGTTGCCGCTTCTCCTGGAGAATGACTTTGACTACTACTTCGTCGATGCCGACACTCCTCAGGCGCAGGCGTTCCTGGGACACCTGGAGCACGATCCGCATCTGGTCGATCCCCGGGCGGTGGTGCGCCTGACCAATAACGAGGATGAGGACTGCTCCGCCTGGAGGGTCGATACCTTTATTACCCATGGTCGTATCGGGCAGGATGTGCCTTATGTCTTCTCTCACCTGAGGGGTGAGGCGGCAGAACCCACGAAGGTCTTTGCCATCGTACACGGTGATGGTGCGGGAGCGGAGGACGCCCGCGGTCGCCTGCGGGCGTTCGAGGGTCATTCCACGGGCGCTCGCGCCGGCGGGAACGTGCAACCGCCTGGTCCACGGCGGGACGCCCACCGTATGGACCGGGAGGATGCTGAAAGAGGTGTCTGTTCAAGGGGAGCGGAGGACGCTCACGACCACCAACGGCCAGAGCGAAAGAGGCCTGTTACCGTTGATGGGCGCTACCGGGCAGGCCGGTTTCTACTACTGGCGTCGGTGTCGCTGGTGATGGCGCTGGGCGTCTGGGGGTTCGTCTGGGGCCCACTTGGCGCCGATTCCGCGCGCGACCATCGGGGTTTCGAGGGCGCGGAAACGGTAGAGGCCGAGAGCCCATCGGTGGACACAAGACCGGCGGCGCCTGAGAGCGGGAAGCCAGGGGAGGTTCCTGACGAAGTCGAAGCCCTCGTTGAGGGTGAAACACAAGGCGTGAGTACGGGCACCACCGAGGATTCGGCCGGGGTTGACAGGGAGGCTCCAGTGG